>Ga0247831_1000039_pt1 | contig 237909 bp, 238 predicted proteins | sample LaCruzMarch2015__9_FD_192406 | JGI IMG/M metagenome (GOLD analysis project Ga0247831, IMG submission 192406) | Freshwater microbial communities from meromictic Lake La Cruz, Castile-La Mancha, Spain - LaCruzMarch2015_1m | ecosystem: Environmental > Aquatic > Freshwater > Lake | place: Spain... | reverse complement strand
GCCACACGCGCCTTGAACGCCGAGTCATGGTTCCTGCGTTTCGACATGTCTGTTCTCCTCGTTATTGGAGACCAGCAGACGTCAGATCGTAGCTTCCGTCACTGTCCGATTTTCGGGGGGTAGCTCAAAGGTGTTGAGCAGGGTGCCATCAGGCAGCGCCATAATGAAATCATCAGGCGTGGCATTGGGACAACGCTGCTTGCGACGTTCCAGCACATAGCGGGCAGCCCGCAAGTGCAGCGACACCCAGTAGCTGGCGCTGTCAGGCCGTGTGTAGATGGTCACTTCCCCATCACGCAGTTTGATCTGAACCATGTCTCGCTCCGCTCATGCCAGTGCTGAGCCGTCAGCACCGTTGCGTTGCGATAAAGCATCACGAAATACGTTTACAAGTGATTTGCGTGTTACATACTTCAAGCAAGCTTCTATCGACCCTGTGCATCATTTTGGTGTGCGCAGCAGTTGGGGGAGCACGATTTGCGTAACGACGCAGCTGGTTTCTGTAACAGACCTGTATCTGCACCAGTGTTTGCGAAGCTGTGCCAGCTTGAACGCGAAGCTGCTGTAACACGTTGTAACAGCTTGATTTGCCGTAAGGCCAAAAACCGTAACAACTTAAGTCGTTGATTTTAGGAGGAAAGTGGTGCCCAGAGCCGGAATCGAACCAGCGACACGCGGATTTTCAATCCGCTGCTCTACCAACTGAGCTATCTGGGCACATTGGTGGGCGGGTGATAGCCAAGGCGTCGGGGGCTGTCCAGAGGGAAAACGTCCATTACGCCGCGTTGGGGTCGGGCGCTTCCGGCGGGGTTTCGTCATCGTCGGTGTCGGCCGGGATGGCGTAGCTTTCGGTCAGCCAGCGGCCAAGGTCGATATCGGCGCAGCGGCGCGAGCAGAACGGGCGGTAGTCTGGCGCCCCGGGCTTGCCACAGATCGGGCAGCTCATGGCATGGCCCCGGACAAAAGCTCTGCCAATGGCAGGCGGTCGCGCTTTCGGGTCAACTCGTAAAGTCCAAGCGTGGTCCAGCCGGCCAGGTTGGCATCGCCGTCGGTCTTGAAGGCGGCACGCAGCACCTGGTCCAGGATATGCCGCTCACGCTTTGGCATCGGCGCGAAATCCACCACCACCTGCCCGCCAAGGCCGCGCAACCGCAACTGTCGCGGCAAATCCCGCGCTGCGGCGATATTGGCCTTTAGTCCCGCGGCGGGCGAGGTGTCGGGGCCGGTGTTCACATCGACCGCAACCAGCGCCCGGGTCGGCTCCACCATCATGTGGCCGCCACCGTCAAGCGCCACCTTTGGCCCCCGCAGTTCACCGATGGCATCCAGCACGCCCTGGCGGTCAAAGCTGCCAGGATCGGCGTCGGCTGCGTCCACCCCTGGCTCCAGCCAGTCGCGCAGGGCCAATTCCTGCGCACCCGGCCCGTCCACCAGCAGTTCCGGCCCGCCGGTGGTGTCGGCCAGAACAGCCTCGGCCAAACCGCGCATCGCGGCAATATCCTCGGCGATGGCCTCGGCGTCGGCATCGGCGCAGCCCGAGCGCAGGATCAGCCCCAGGGTCGGGTCAGCCCCGGCCATGCCAGCGGTGGCCAGATCGGCCAGATCGGCGCGCAGATCGTCCTCCTTGATCCGGCGCGAGATGTTCAGCCCCGGCGCATCCGGTGTGATGATCGCGAAGCGCGATTTGAACAAAAGCCGCGTGGTGACCGGCAAGGCCTTGCCCGGTTCCGCCGGACCCGAGACCTGCACCAAAAGCCGCTGCCCCGGGGCCACGCCCGAGATTTGCCGCAAAAACCCGTTGCCCTGCGGCAGCTTGACGAAAATGCCGCCCTGCCCCTTGACCGGACGATCGGCAACGGCCCGAAAGATGGCACCTGGCAGGGGGGTGTCGCCTTCGGGGTCAATGGCAAGCTCTTCCAGCCGCCCGTCGACGACCAGCGCCGCAGCCGGACGCCCGCCAAGCTGATCCAGCGCCAGAATCCGGCCCTTCATGACAGCCTCCAGACCGGATAGCCGACTGCGGCCAGCAAGGCGGCGGTCTCGGCCACGGGCAGGCCCATGATGCCGGTGAAACTGCCCGAGATCCAGGGGATGAACGCCCCGGCAGCGCCCTGGATGCCGTAGCCGCCCGCCTTGCCCTGCCAGTCACCACTGGAAAGGTAGGCGTTCAACTCCAGGTCCGACAGGCGCTTCATCTTGACCGCGCTTTCGCTGATGCGGGTCAAAAGCCGGTCGCCGTGCCGGACCGCGATGGCGGTAAATACCTTGTGCCGCCGCCCGCCCAGCGCCACCAGAAACGCCGCAGCCTCGCCCGCATCGGCAGGTTTGCCCAGGATGCGGCGGCCCAGCGCCACGGTGGTATCGGCGCACAGCACCACGTCATCCGGCCCCGCCTGCACCGCCAGCGCCTTTTCGCGCGCCAAACGCAGGGCATAGGGGCCGGGCAGTTCCCCCTTCTGCGGGGTCTCGTCGATATCGGGGGCAAGGATCAGATCGGGCGTGAGGCCAAGCTGCGCCAAAAGCTCTTTCCGGCGCGGGCTGGACGATCCCAGAATAAGCCGCAAGATCAGTTACTTGAAGCGATAGTTGATGCGGCCCTTGGACAGATCGTACGGGGTCATTTCGACCTGCACCTTGTCACCCGCCAGCACCCGGATGCGGTTCTTGCGCATCTTGCCCGCCATCACCGCGATCAGCTCATGGCCGTTCTCGAGTTCGACCTTGAATGTCGCGTTCGGCAAAAGCTCCCTTACGACACCGGGGAATTCGAGAATGTCTTCCTTGGCCATGGTCTCTCCAATAAAGTGGGGCCCGCGGCTCGACCGCAGGCATATGGCGGGCGTATGCCCCCGAAACGCCCGGTTTTCAAGCGGATTCGTTCCGGGTCAGGTGGTCGCGGGGGCTTGGCAGGTGCTGACCTACCCGCATCCGGCCGTCAAACTCCTGAACGGCACCACACCCGTCGTCGCCACCACCCTCCACCGCGACGGGTTGAGCTCCGTCCGCGCGATCACCGATGCGGCGGGGGTTAAGGTTGAGTCTGCCCTCTACAAACCCTTTGGCGAGCGGTCGGAATGGGTGCTGCCGGGGAACGTGGCACCCGAGACCAAGGGCTGGATCGGTGAGAGGTACGACGCCGACGCGGGCCTCCAATACCTGAACGCCCGCACCTACGACCCGGCGCTGAGCCTGTTCCCGCAGCCGGACTGGTTCGAGGTGACGAAGGCGGGAGTGGGGACCAACCGGTTCAGATAGAGCTTCCATGATACGGTGAACAAAAGATATCCTTCTTTGAAGCGGTAGTCTCGTGGTATACTTTTTGGGGAATGCGACACCCTTGACAATAAATGCGCGCAAGATACAATTTCGTATAATTCAAGAGAGGAACCTACAGAAGGAGAAGAATATGCAGAAAGCCGGCTCGGCAGTGGCAATTTTTGGTAATGTGCTTATTGCCATTTCACTATTCGGAAAGATCGGCGAGTTAATAGTCCCGGCCGTGGTAATTGGGTGTGCTGGTGTTATTATAGTTTTTATTTCTTCATTTAGATACTAATTCATGCTTATTCCAGAGCAGATCACCTTAAATGAAGATAGTTTCATTTATAAGCACACCAAGATTGCATTTCACTCTGTTGAGTCATTGATGATGCAAGCAGAGGACATTCAGCATTCCTATAACTTTGTCAAAACGCACAAGAGCCTACACGCTACGCTTACCATCCAAGTAAGCGATACTGCGATTGGAAATCGTGGTGTATTTCAAATAAAGGCAAACCGTGGTTTCTTCACGGATTTCAAGAACTACGAAGTACAAAAGCGGCTTGTTGACGCTCTGCAAAACTTCTACAGCTTACTATCCCAAAAGACTTTCTCTCATAGACTTAAACGTACCCTAGACACTGGTGACGCTATTGTTGCATTTCGGTACGGAAGTTACGTATTCTTTAAAGATGGAACAATTGTAAAGAATGGATCTTTCTTTTCTAAGATTGACACGAGCTCATATGAATACTTTCTATCTTACGCCACGATTTCGATAAGAAAAAGTACACCGCTTGGAAAGATCTTTGGGGAGTTGATTGGTGATAAATCCATTGATATTCGTGCAAACAAGGACGTGGTGACCGCTCTTCTTTTCGAGCTTTACGGATTGAGCTTTTAGACTGTGTCCGCCCAACTCGGGATTCTAATTTGTGGGAAGCGACCGGCGCAGTGTAGTTCACCCTTCGCGCGCTTACTGGGGCGGAGCAGGTCTTGCCCTACGCGCATTCTCTCATAAGATCTCTGAAAAAATTTTCCCGCGATGGCGACCTACCTCAACCGTGACGGGTTTTCCTTTGTCCGGGCGATAACCGATCCGGTGCAGGGTGAGGTACACGATCAAAAGCGGGGGCCCGGTGCAGACCCTTGCAAGGCCCGCCCGCTTGCGGCACCCCTAGGGGATGACCCACTCCCCCAACATCCCGCCTGCGTTCCTGACCGTCGAAGCCTCGCTTTCCGGGCGGCGCTGGGTCGGGCCGGGGGCGGCTGAGGACCGGTTGGCGCAGGGCATGGCGCAGGCCACGCGGCTGCCTTTGGCGCTGTGCCGTGTCCTTGCGGCGCGGGGTGTTGCGCCAGAGGGAGCAGAGGCGTTTCTTGCGCCATCGCTGCGCGACCTTCTGCCTGACCCGATGACCCTGCGCGACATGGGCCCGGCCGCCGACCGGCTGCTGCGGGCGGTGGAGCGGCGGGAGCGGATCGCGGTCTTTGCCGATTACGATGTCGATGGCGGGGCTTCGGCGGCGCTCCTCATGGTCTGGCTGCGCGGCTTTGGGATCACGGCGACCCTCTATATCCCCGACCGCATCGATGAGGGCTATGGCCCGAACGTCCCCGCGATGGCGGCCCTTGCAGAGGCACATGACCTGATCCTGTGTGTCGATTGCGGCACCCTGAGCCACGAGCCGATCGCGGCGGCCAAAGGCGCGGATGTTGTGATCCTGGACCACCATCTGGCGCTGGAAACCCTGCCCCCAGCCCTTGCCGTGGTCAACCCCAACCGCCAGGACGAGGATGGCAGCCTTGCGCATCTTTGTGCCGCCGGGGTGGTGTTTCTGGTGTTGGTCGAAACCAACCGCCGCCTTCGCAAGAACGGCGTCCAAGGCCCTGATCTGATGGCGCTTCTTGACCTTGTGGCCTTGGCGACCGTGGCCGATGTCGCGCCCCTGATCGGGGTCAACCGCGCCTTTGTCCGCCAGGGGCTGGTGGTGATGACCCGCCGCGAACGGCCCGGACTTCGGGCTTTGGCGGATGTGGCGCGCATGGATCGGGCCCCCAGCGCGCAGGCCCTGGGCTTTTTGATCGGCCCCAGGGTCAATGCAGGCGGCAGGATCGGTCAGGCCGACCTGGGCGCGCGGCTGCTTGCCACGGCGGATCCGGGTGAGGCCACGGCCCTTGCCGCGCGGCTTGACCAGCTCAACTCTGAGCGGCGTGAGATCACCGAGGCCGTCAAGCAAGAGGCGCTTGCCCAAGCCGAGGCGCGGGGGCTGGACGCCCCTTTGGTATGGGCCGCCGGGGCGGGCTGGCATCCCGGCGTGGTCGGCATCGTCGCCGCGCGGCTGAAAGAAGCCGCGAACCGGCCGGCTGTGGTGATCGGCTTTGAGGGTGCGTCGGGCAAGGGCTCGGCCAGATCGGTCGCGGGCATTGACCTTGGGGCTGCGATCCAGCGGTTGGCGGCCGAGGGGCTGATCGAAAAGGGCGGCGGGCACAAGATGGCCGCGGGCCTGTCCCTGACGCGCGCCCAGCTGGACCCGGCGATGGCCAGGCTGGCCGAGCTTTTGGCGCGGCAGGGGGCGGGTGCGGCTGGTCCGGATGATCTGCGGATCGACGGGCTTTTGACCACCGCCGCGGCGACAGCTGATCTGGTTGCCCAGCTTGACGCGGCTGGTCCTTTCGGTGCCGCAGCCCCTGCCCCGCGCTTTGCCTTCGCCGATGTGGCTGTCAAGGCCCACCGGATCGGCGATGCGCATCTGAAGCTGTCGCTTTCGGACGGCACCGGCCCGGCGCTGGAGGCCATTGCTTTCGGGGCGGCTGACGGCCCGCTTGGTCAGGCGTTGCAAGACCCTGGCCACCGCCGCTTTCACATTGCGGGCAAGGTAGAACTGAACCACTGGAACGGTCGCATGAAACCCCAGTTGCGGCTGGATGACGCCGCTTTGGCCTAGACCCTTGCTGGGAGTGCGGGGCGGCGGGGAGGCTGCGGCGGGGGGGGGGCGCAGCAGGCGACAAGATTCCGCTTGCAGAAGCCCATTTGCCGTTCTAAACCCCGGCGCACCGAAAGCGTGGCCCGTTCGTCTATCGGTTAGGACACCTGGTTTTCAACCAGGTAAGAGGGGTTCGACTCCCCTACGGGCTGCCAATTCTCTGACAGACGCCCTCGGGCATAACGTGACTTGACAGGTGGCTTTGCACCCGTCTGAGTGGCGCTGCCGGTCCAAAACCAAGGTGTTTGCCATGACGTTCTGTCTTCGATTTGCCACAGCCGTTTGTTTGATTTCACCCGCAGTCGCACAAGCCGCAACCTGCAGCGACACCGGCGGCCAGTATGAGGCATGGAAGGCCGAGATGGCGGTCGAAGCGAAAGCCGAAGGTGTCGGCAAGCGCGGGATCGAGGCTTTGGCCGGAACGAGCTATTCGACCGCCACCATCGGCGCCGACCGCAACCAGAAAAGCTTCAAATACAGCCTGGAAAAGTTCCTGGAGGTGCGCGGGGCGGAAACGATCATCGCCCAAGGTCGCAAGCGCAAGGCCGCATCGCCCGAGTTTTACGCCAGTCTGGAAGACCGGTTCGGCGTGCCCGCCGGCGTCATCATCGCGATCCATGGCATGGAAACCGCCTTTGGCGGCTTCATGGGGGACACCAAGGTCGTCTCGGCCATCGCCACGCTGACCTACGACTGTAGAAGGTCCGAATTCTTCAAGCCTCACCTGATCGGGGCGCTCAAACTGGTCGATCAAGGTTCGATAAGTGCAGATACGGTTGGGGCCAAGCATGGTGAACTGGGCCATACCCAGTTCCTTCCCGGCAACGCGCTGGCCTATGGCATCGATGGTGACGGCGATGGAATGGTCGATTTTTACAACATGACCGACGCCCTCGCCTCGACCGCGCATTTTCTGCGGGAAAAGGGCTGGAAGCCTGGGAAGGGCTATCAGGAAGGCGAGCCCAACTTTGACGTGATCAAGCAATGGAACGCCGCGACCGTCTATCAGCAAGCCATCGCCCTGATGGGCGCCCGGATCGACGGCTAGGGCAGATCAGAGGAAGCCCGGATGCACGCCCCGACGCAGGCGCGCTGCGCCGGCACCATCGCCGACCGGTTCTGCAAAGCGATGTCTGGGCACGGGGACGCTTGCTATCGGGACGCTTGCGATCGGGGCGATGCCTTGCCGGCAGTCAGGCCACCCGATCAAAACCTTCCAGCGCCAACCGGCCGTTGCGGGCAATTCTGTCGGCCAGACGGACCTGCCGGTGCCCCTCGGGGATCAGCCGCGCCTCCTGCACCGGGGCCACGCCATTTGCCAGGTCAGGGAACATTAGGGTGATCTCTTCCCGCGCCTCGCATGACAAGGCAGCAATAGCCTCCGCATGCAAGAGCAGGCTTTCGCTGGGCGCGCCTTCGGCAAAGATCACCTCGTGATCGGCGAACAGCAGGTGGATGTACTCAATTTCGGTGATGGCGGTGTCAACCGCTATGCCGGGCAGGGCAGTCAGCTTGATCGCCGAAACCAGCACTTCATCCTCGCCGAACATACGGCTGCAAATCGGTGATCGGACCAGCATCCGGTGCTGGCGCGACACCCAAAGATCGGCTTTGGGCAGACCTGCACCAAGCGCCCCGGCGCTGATGCGGACGGGAAGAAACTTTTCATTTCCTGCGATGTCTTCGGGCGTCACGCGGCGGCGCCCAACCCAGGTGACCGGGCTGGCACCGCGCTCGGTGACAACGAGATCGCCAACAACGATGTCGCGCGCCGCCTTAAGACCCGTGCGCGTTTCGATCCGGGTGGCCCCGGCGAAACAGACCAAAAGTTCGATATTGTCAACAATCGCCCCGTAGGAGTTGTTGTTCCCAGTCTCGGTGAACTGAAGTGTGTACGTGCCAGTGCCTGCCGGAAAGCTGACCGGCACCGTGTAGGCTGCGTAAACACCGATGCTTGAGGGCAAAATGGTCGCGGTCGCGATGACCTGATTGCTGCTGTTCAGGATCTGGACAACGAATCCGTCGCTGCCAACGGTAACATTGGTCGAGCGCAGGGCAGCTTCAAAAGTAAGTTCGGTTGTAACCGGTCCCGTGACGGTAAACTGTTGAAGCATCACCGTCGTCTGGCTTGAGGTGCCGTCAATTTCGGCGACCCGGTTGCTCGAACCGTTTGCCAGATATGAATTTTCGGTGTAAGTCACCTCGATATCTGTGCCGGACCAACCAAATCCTTGCAGATCAAAAGTTCCATTCACAATGATATTGGTAGTGTTCGGCATCCGGAACCTACGGCTGTGTCAGGAATGGGGCTCGTTGTCGTATTCGCCGCATAACATATTTGTGGTCCCGATCCAAGCTTCGCAGTACCCCCGATCGGGCGCGCAGCAATCGCGATTTGGCCAGGGCAGTCCGGGCGGATCAGAACCGCCTTTCTGCCGCCGCTTCCAACCAGCTTTGCCGCGACCCGTTGCCAACAGGTAAACACAGACGGGTGATTTGCCGACAATTGTGCAGAAAGCCTTTGCCCCGACGCCCCAGATCGGCTTGATGGGAAAAAGACAACCTTGCCGGAAAGTCCGCCCATGCTGCGTGTCCTGATCGCCCTGTGCCTGCTGACGGTTCCCGCCCGTGCCGATGGCGTCGCCGCGCTGTATGAGGGCACGCACAGCTGGGCTGAAATTGAGGCCGAGGCGCGGGGCGGGACGGTGAACTGGTTCATGTGGGGCGGGTCGGACAGTATTAACCGCTATGTCTCCGATCATTTGGCAACAATCCTGAAGCGCGACCATGAGATCACGCTGAACCGGATCGGGGTGACCGATGCCGCCGAAGTGGTGAACCTGGTCCTGTCCGAGAAAGAGGCCGGGATCACCAGCGGCGGTGCCGTCGATTTGGTCTGGATCAACGGCGAGAATTTCCGGTCCATGCGCCAGGCCGATCTTGCCCTGTGCGGCTACACGGGTCTTTTGCCCAACGCGGCGCTGGTCGATTGGGAAAATCCCTCCATTTCCAACGACTTCGGCGTGCCGGTTGACGGATGTGAAGTGCCTTGGAATACGGTCCAGTTTGCCTTTGCCTACGACAAGGCCGTGCTGTCAGAACCGCCCCGGTCCATGGCCGAGCTTCTGGACTGGATCAAGGCCAATCCCGGGCGGTTCACCTATCCGGCGCCGCCGGACTTTACAGGATCGGCCTTTGTTCGACATGTGTTCATTTATGCTGCTGGCGGGCCCGAAACCCTGCTGGGGCCGTTCGATCAGTCCAAGTTTGAGGCGGTGGCCGCAAAGACTTGGGCGATCCTGAACGACCTTGAGCCTTTCCTGTGGCGGGGCGGGCAAACCTACCCGACGGGCGTGGTTCAGTTGAATGAGCTGTTCGCCAATGGCGAAGTGGCGTTTACCTTCAACTACGATCCAGCCCAGTTCGGCCTTGCTGTTGATGCCGGAATTTATCCTTCCACGACACGGTCCTTCGGCCTCATGGACGGCACGCTGGGCAATACGAACTACACGCTGATCCCGTTCAATGCCACCAACAAGGCGGCGGCCATGGTGCTGCAGAACCTGCTCCTCGCCCCGGAAGAACAGTTCGAAAAAGCCAAGCCTGAGGTTTGGGGCGCGGCGCCAGCGATCGCGATCGACCGGCTGTCACCCGAATTTCAGGCCGATTTCGCGGCCTTGGCGGCGCATCCGTCGGTCATCGCGGCAAGCGCTCTGGCCCCCCATGCGCTCCCCGAATTGCAAGCAGACTGGCTGACCGCAATCGAGGCCGGCTGGCGAGAGGACGTCGGCCGGTGACTCTGTTGCCCAGCCTGCTGTCATCGCGGGGCACCGGGCTGGTCCGACGCTTGCCCTGGGCGCGCATGAAACGCCGGCGCAGGTCACCGCCGTGACGGGGGGGTGGCGCATTTTCGGGATGCTCGCCCCGCTGTTGCTGGTGCTTGCGGGGCTGTTCGGGCTGGGGCTGGGGCTGACCTTGATGCGATCCCTGCGCTATCTGCCGGCGATCGGTCTGACCGAACCCGATCTGGCTGCCTACCGGGCCGTTCTGACCGCCCCGCGATTTCTGGCCTCGGTCGTCTGGTCGCTGTGGATCGCGGGCGCATCCTCGGGTATTTCCGCGCTGCTGTCTTTGGGAACAGCCCTGCTGCTGCGCCACGGCTTTGCTGGACGGGGACTGCTTCTTGCCCTGATCGAGCTTGGTCTCGCGGTGCCGCATGTGGTGGGAGCCCTGGGTATACTTTACCTTTTCTCGCAATCTGGGAGTTTTGCCCGTTTGGCGTTTGGGGCAGGATTGATCGACCAGCCAGCCGCGTTTCCCGCCTTGACGCATGATCCCTACGCCATCGGCATCATCCTTCTGTATGTCTGGAAGGAGATGCCGTTCATGACGCTTGTTCTGTTGGCCCGCTTGAAAAGGATCGGGCCTGGTCATGAAGCCGTCGCCCGCAGCCTAGGCGCGACACCGTGGCAGGCGTTCGCCCAGGTCCTGCTGCCCATGCTGCTGCCGTCGCTTTTGGTGGCGACGGCCCTCGTGTTCGCCTTTGCGTTCGGTGCCTATGAGGTGCCGCTTTTGCTCGGCCCGCACGCGCCCGAGGCGGTGTCGGTGGTGGCCTGGAAACACCATACCGATGTGGATCTTTCCGCCCGTCCCGAAGCAATGGCCATGGCCGTCCTTGTTTTCGTGATCGCGGGCGCTGTGCTGGCACTTGGCGCCCGCCTGGTCTGGCGCCTTGGCGGGTTTTCCAGATGATCCGGCGAAGAGGTTTACATATTCTGGCCCGAATCGTTCTGGCAGTATGGCTGGTTATGCCATTGCTTATATTGGGAATATGGTCGGTCGCGCATGGCTGGCGCTTTCCGGCGCTGGTGCCGGGCGAGGTGTCGTTTGCTGCATGGAGCTATGTGCTTTCTTCTGCCTCTGGCGTGGGCGCAAGCCTTGGGCTGACGCTGTCTATCGCGGTCGCAACGGCGGTCATTGCCACCGTGATCAGTTATCCTGCCGGTCGCGCCCTTGGCAGGCACCGCTTTCCGGGCCGGTTTGCGGTACTGGTTTTAGTGCTGGCACCGGCGGTGCTGCCAGCCCTTGCGGTGGCGCTGGGGCTGCAGGGGCTGTTTCTGCGCCTGGGCTTGACCGGTACGGTTTCGGGCGTCGTTCTGGCGCATCTGATCCCGGCGTTACCCTATCCGACCCTGGTCATGACCGCCGCCTTCGCCGCCTTCGAGCCCGAGTTTGAACATCAGGCCCGCAGCCTTGGGGCACGCCCCTTGCAGGTTCTGGCCCATGTCACCCTGCCTGCCGTTGCGCCGGCCCTAAGGGTTGGGGCGGCGCTTGCCTTTCTGGTGTCCTGGTCCCAATACCTGCTGACGTTGGGAATCGGCGCAGGAAAGGTGCAGACGCTGCCGCTTGTCCTTTTCACTTTTGCAACATCCGGGCGGAATGATCTGACCGGCGCGGTGTCCTTGGTCCATCTTCTGCCTGCCCTGCTGGTGGTGGGTTTCACGCTTGCTTTGCGGATGTTTCATAGGGTTGGCGGTGGGCGCTGGTCCGTACCGGGCGTTGGCGGATGACGATGTCCCTTGCCCTTCTTGATCTGTCATTTTCCCATCCGGGGGCGGACAAACCGACGGTGGCCGGGCTTGATCTGATGGTCAAGCCCGGGACGTTGACCGCCCTGCTTGGTCCGTCCGGCTCGGGCAAGACGACAATCCTGAGGTTGATCGCAGGGCTTTTGGCCCCGGACAGGGGCGATATCCGGCTGGGGAACCGGTCGCTTCTGGGTCTGCCGCCGGAACGGCGCAACGCGGTGTTGGTGTTTCAGGCTCCCTTGCTGTTTCCGCAGATGACGGTGGCCCAAAACGTGGGGTTCGGACTTCGGATGCAAGGTCTGCCGAAACCGGTGATCGCGGCGCGAACCGGGGCGATGCTGGAGCGGTTGCATCTGACCGGACTTGGCAACCGCACGCCCGAAGCCCTGTCCGGAGGGCAGGCGCAGCGGGTGGCGTTGGCGCGGGCCCTGATCCTTGAACCCGACCTGTTCATGCTGGACGAGCCGCTGTCGAGCCTTGATCCCGGCTTGCGCGAAGACATGCAGGCGCTGATCCGAGAGTTGCAGCGAGACCTTGGTGTGACGACCTTGGTGGTGACGCATGACCAGGCTGAGGCGGTGGCCCTGGCCGACAGCATCGCGGTGCTGCACGACGGCCGCATCGTGCAGGATGCGGCCCCTGAAACGATCTTTTCCCGCCCGGCGACCGCTGCGGTGGCGCGGTTCTTCGGGGGCGAGAACTTTCTGCCGGGCCATGCCCGGGACGGGCTTTTTCACTGCGAAATCGGCCCGTTGCCGTTGCCCTTGGGCGCAGGGGACGGGCCGGGCACCCTGACAGTGCGGCCCGAAGCGCTGGTCCTGGGGCCGGGGGCCGAAGCGCGGGAGGCCCAAGTTGTCGCCAACCGCTTTCTGGGCCTGCACTGCCGGGTCGAGCTTGTGGTTGCCGGGTGCCGGCTGGTCGCCCTGGTCGCCCCTGACCTTGCACGCGGGCTGGTCGAGGGGCAGAAGATCGGCGTCACCCTGCCCCGGCAGGCGCTTTGGGTTCTGCCAACAGACCCTGCACCACAGACCTTGCACCGCACCGTCCCATGACCGGCTGAGCCCGCCTAAGCCACCGCAGACCCGATCAACCTGGCCTGGCCGCGCCCCGCGTGCTTGGCTGCATAAAGCGCGCGGTCCGCGGCGGCGAGCATTTCTGCGGCCCCCTCGTTCGGGAAATCCACGGACCTTACGATCCCGACGCTGGCCGAGATCCGGCAAACCTGGCCTTCAAAGGGGATCGGCTCGCTCAACCTGGCGATGATCCGCGCGGCGACGTTGGACAGCACCTCGGGATCGGTACGGTCAGGCAAGATCACCACGAATTCATCCCCTCCGATGCGGGCAGCGCAATCTTCGGCCCGGCTTTGGTCGCGCAACAGCTGACCAACCGTCGCCAGCACATGGTCCCCCGCTGGATGACCAAACGAGTCATTCACCTGCTTGAAATAGTCGAGATCGAGGTTCAGCAGGCCAAAAGCCGTTCCTGTGGCCAACAGCCGTTCCAGCCAAAGGTCCACCGCCCTCCGGTTGCGCAGGCCGGTCAAGGGGTCGGTCAGGGCCTCTTCCTCGGCAGCGACGCGCGCACCTTCCAGCCGCAGGTTCAGACCCCGCAACTCGCGCGTGACCGAGGCGTTCGCTTCGGCCATGAACAAAAGCTCCATCGCCAGGTCGGTGGCGGCGAAATCGGCGTCGGTCAGGCCAAATTCACCAACGGCGGCAATAAGATCGATGCCGAAGGACAGATTGATCAGGATTTGCCCGCCTTTGGGCAGCCGTTGGCCAACCCCGCGCAATCCGACGCGCCCCCGGTTTCGCAGCGCCAGGCGGAACCGATGCGCCGAGCGGTCCAGCACGTCCGTCATCGTGGTGCCCCCCCCGGGTGAGCGCACCTCGAACCAGTCTTCGAACCGGGTGCCGATGGCGTTGCGGTCCCCGAGAATGCGCTGCAAGGTCGGCCCCAGCCCGAGGATCCGGCCCTCGGCGTCCAAAAGCAGGTGCATCGGCATGAACCGGGCCAGGGTCCCAGCGTCAACCACAAGGTCAGTGGGGGCGTTTTTGGCTGTCATGGGTCAAGCATCCGGCACGGCAAGGTCAAAGCGGCGGGCGGCATTGTGAAAGCGGTCCAGCACCCGCACGACAATCCGGTCGCCGCAGATGTCATCGGTTTCGATCACACTGAGGGTCCCATAATCATCCGCCATTGCGGTCAAGATGCCAACCAGCACCCGAACCAGCCCCTTCACCCGCGACTGGCACCGGATTTCAAACCGGTCGGGCGCAAGTTCCTTTAGCGAAAGATCGGGCAGGTCGATGTCGGCAAGGGCTAGCCTTGTGCGACCCGGCAACTCCTCCAGCGACTGCAGGAAATCGGTAAAGCCGATGCCCCCAAAACGCAGCAGACGGCGGACGCCCTGGTGGCGGGGATTTGTCACCAGATGCGTTCCCATATCTTCCCAGACCGCTTCAACCGGGCGACCCAGCACTTCGGCAACCCCTTGCGCCACGCGATCCGCAAGGCCTGGCGCGTAGCGCAGCATTGGCTCGAAGGTTTCGATCGTCAAACCGGACCTGCGACACACCGCCTGCCAGACCGGCGGGCCGAACGTGTCCCGGACGTAGCCTTGCAAGGATCGCAGCAAAAGCGCGTCCATGTCGTTTCCCAAAGCTGTTTCTGCCGCCAGATTAAGTGCCATGGGTTAACAATCTGCCAATCCCGGTCATGGCTGCACCATAAGTCCGCTATCGCCGGTCCCCAATTGGTTGATCGCGGCCGGGGTCAGGGGCGGGGGCGTCCGGGCCCAGGTCAAAAGCAGCGCGGCCGCGTCCTCGGACGTGGGGTAACTGCCGTCCGCGCGCAGGACTGGCCGGGTGACAAGCACGCCGTCCTTGTTGAGGTAAAGCCCCAGCATTTCCGTATAGGCCCGGTCACGTTCCAGAACCAGCACCGCCTCTTCGCCCGGAAACAGTGGCAAAAGATCGGCGACCACCATCAGGCAGGCCGGGCCACCGGTGCTGGCCGGACGGGTGCAAACCGCCTCCCAGTCCTCCAGTTGAAAATCGAGCGCACCAGCCAGCAACGTGTCGCGGGTTCCGCCTGCCGTTGCCGGTTGGACCGAGATGGCAGCGGCAACCGCCTGTCGCAGCGCTGCGGTCGCCAGCCCGCCCGGGTCGCTGTCCCCGGCCAGCAGGGCCGCCAAGGCCGCCTGGGCGGGGTCTTTCGCGCGCTCGGCCAATTCGGCCAGAACCGCGGCACCAGGCCTGCCCCAGAGCGAAAACGCCGCCACGTCCAGATCGGCAAGCGCGGTAAGCCCGGCATCATATCGGGCAAGCTGGCTTTGAGCCGACAACCGCTCGGCGTTGAGGGCGGGGGTCAGCCAAAGTCCGGACAAAAGGATGACGACCAGCGCCATCGCCACGTTGGCATTCCGGATGCGGCCCATCCACCCCGTGCCGCGCAAGACCGCCACCGCATAAAGGGTACCATAGGCCAGGGCGAGACCGGCCAGCAGCGCGGCGAACAGCCGCTCGGGGGTCAGGCCGTGCTGCGCGATCCGCAGCCACAGCGCCCAACCCGCCAGTGTTGCAACCACCGGCAAGATCAGCGCCATTGCCTGGGCCGAGCGCCGCAGAACCAGGCCCCTGGCCGCATCGCTGTCGGTCTCGCCGACGGTGACCGACACCAGAGCCAGCCCTGCCGCCACCATGGTCAGCAGCAAGATGGCCGGTGACAGGCCGGTGACCACGCCCAACAGGCCGCGCATCGGCAGCGCCGCCAGAAACACCAGCATCACCGCCAGAACCGCCGGCAGCAACAGTCGCAACAGCCGCACCACAAGCTGCGGCGCGATTACTTCGGCCAGTTCATGGATCACCGCCATCCCAAAGCCCAGCACCGCGCCGGTCAGGATCATCGGCGCTGCGCCATGTTCGATCAGCGCGTCGATCGCACCGATCTCGACTATCTGCAGCACCTCGTTCGACAGCAGGACAACCGCCCAGACGATCCCGACAAAGACAAAGCTGGCGCCAAAGCGCAGCACGATGGACCAGGCATCGAAAAACAGCGCCTCGTACCTGCGCCAGTCGCCGCGCGCCTGACCGATCAGAAACGGCACCGGCACGCTGGCCAGCACCAGAACCGCCATGGCCGACATGGGTGAGGCAAGCGTATCCGCCACCCGATCGTGGCGCAGGCTGGCAAGCCAGACCAGCCCGGTTACCACCGCGCCAAGCCCCAGGGCCCGCTGCAAGCTGCGGCCAAGGCCGATCGGGCCCGCCATGGCCAAGGCCGCGGCAAAGGCCACCACGATCAGCACAGCCAGACATACTGCTGCGCGGTCAGACAGCAGGCCCTTGCCGCTTGCCTCGATCACCGCCCAAAGCAAAGCGCCACCTGCCGCCCCAAGCGCTGCAAGCCAACCACGGTCGGCACCTTGTCCGGTCATTCCAGCCTCCCTTACTCGGTGTCGGCATCCCGCGTTGCGGGGCCTATCTGGTCCAGCCGGTGGCACGCCCGCCGGCCTGCGACCAGTGATCGCCTGTGTCCCCGCACCCGGTCACCCAGGTCTGGCCCCCCCGCATCCGGGCCCCCGCAGTTGCCACCCGCTATGCCCGAGCCGATCCTCTTTGGTCAAGGCGGCCCTGATCCAGACGCACCACCCGGTCCATCCGCGCGGCGAGGTCGAGGTTATGCGTGGCGATCAGAGCCGAAAGGCCGGTGGCGCGCACCAGATCCATCAGGACGGCAAAGACCTGGTCGGAGGTTGCGGGGTCAAGGTTCCCGGTCGGCTCATCGGCCAAGAGAAGCTTGGGCCCGTTGGCCAGCGCCCGGCAAAAGGCCACCCGCTGCTGTTCGCCCCCCGACAGCGCCGCCGAACGGTGCCCGGCGCGGGCCGCAATACCGACCCGGTCCAGAAGATCGCGGGCGCGGGCAGAGGCGGCGGCTTTGGGCACCCCATTGGCCAGTTGTGGGATTACTACATTTTCCAGCGCCGAAAACTCGGGCAGAAGGTGGTGAAATTGGTAGATAAAGCCAATTTCCGCGCGCCGCGCCTCGGTCCGGGCGCGGGCGGAAAGGCTGGTTGTGTCTCGGCCATCCAAACTGACCTGGCCGGTGTCGGCCACATCCAACAGCCCCGCGATGTGCAACAGCGTCGATTTCCCGGCACCGGAAGGGGCGACCAGGGCCACCACCTCGCCCTTGGCCAGCGCTAGGTCAACGCCGTTCAGCACCCGCACTTCGCCCGGTTTGCCCCGGTTGTAGCCCTTGGTCACCCCAGTCATTTGCAGCATCGGCTCACTCATAGCGCAGCGCCTCAACCGGGTTCATCCGCGCCGCGCGCCGGGCGGGAAGCAGCGTGACGACAAAGGACAGCCCCATCGACAGCCCCACCGCCGAGGCGACATCGCCCAGCTGCAACTTTGCAGGCAGCGCATAGATGCCCCGGATCGAAGGGTCCCAGACATCGGCCCCGTTCAGCCAGTTCAGCCCGCTCATGATGCTGTCGATGTTAAGCGCGGTCAGACACCCCAGTGCCACCCCGGCCAAAGTGCCCAGCACCCCGGTAAAGGCCCCGCACAGGAAGAACACCCGCAACACGCTTCCTTCGGTCAGGCCCATCGTGCGCAGGATGCCAATGTCGCGGCCCTTGTTTTTCACCAGCATGATCAGGCCACTGACAATGTTCATCGTGGCGATCAGCACCAGCACGGACAGGATCACGAACATCACGTTATCCTCGATCTCCAGCGCGCGAAGGAACGCGCCCGAGCTGTCCTTCCAGGTCCAAAGCAGGGCGGAAGGTCCGGCGGCATTCAGGATCGGCAGGCTGTAGCTTTCGATGGCGTCGGGGTCCGCGACCATCACTTCGATCTCATCGGCGATGCCTTCCTTGTTGAAAAAGCTCTGCGCCTCGATGAAGGGCATGTAGATGCGGGTGGCGTCGATGTCATAGCGGCCCGCGCTGAAGATATAGACCACCTCATAGGCATTGGTCCGCGGGGCCATCCCCATCGCCGTGCGCGTCCCCTGGGGCGAGATGACCCGAACCTTGTCGCCCACGCCCACCCCCAATTCCCGCGCGATGCCAGAGCCAAGGGCGATGCCGTCGGGGAAGCGCTCCAGATCGCCAATCGCCTCGGCCCCGATCCCGACGCGGGGAATAGTTGCGAGGTCCTCGGGCAGGATGCCATAGACGTCGGCGCCGGTGGTGAAATCGCCGTCGGTCACGATCACCTTGGCGCGGATCAGGGGCGCGGCGCGGGTGACACCCGGCACGGCGCGGATCGCGGCGGCCATCGCGTCAGGCGTGGTAAAGCCCCGGATCAGCTGGCCATCGGCCCCGACCTCACCGCCCGAATAGACCGTGACATGGGCGTTTGCGCCCAGGATGGTATCGACAAATTCCGCGCGAAAGCCTGCCCGGACCGCAAGCGTCAGGATCAGGGCAAAGACGGCCAGGGTGATCCCGATAAGGGAAATCCAGGTCATCGCGCTGACCCCGCCCTCAGCCCGCCTTGCGCGCAGATAGCGCCAGGCGATCATGAATTCAAAGCCCGCGAAAGGTGCTGTCTTGCCTGCCATCTGCCCCGGTTTCCGTATCCAGATTGTGCGCGACCGTGATAGGGCCAGCCCGAAAGGTCAAGGCAGGGCGAGGCCGGTCAGGCGACCCGCCGCCGGAAGGGCCGCGCCAGCAGCGCCAAAAGCCCCGAAATCAGCCCCCAGCCCGCGATATAGCCGATCCCGGCACAAAGGAACCCGGCCAAGGACACAGGCACGGCGGGGACAAAATCGGCCCAGGTCGCCTGCAACAGCGCGCGGTCGGCCATGCGGTGCGGCATCACCAGCCGCTCATAGACCCCGGCGACCCGAAGCAGCGCCAGATCTTCCCGCAAGCCCTCGGCCCGGGCAAAGGTGGCGCGCAGGTCGGCGGCATGCTGGCCGGAAAAACCCGAGGTGCCAAGTTCATCCAGCGCCACTTCGCGCGTAAGGCCGGCCTTGGTGGCGGTGCGGTCAAAATCAGCCTCGACCCGCGCCAGCGCATCGACCTGCCCGGCCAGCCGCTGCACATATTGCTGCGAAAACTCCGGGAACTGCGACAGGGCGACCGCGCCGGAAAGGCCGCCGGCAAACACCAATATCCGCGTCAGCATAGACAAGCCCCTTTTTCCGCCACCCCGAAAATCCCACAGTCACCGCCCGCGCGCAAGTTGGCAACGGGCGTAACCCCGTTTCAAGACAGCTTTGCAAAGGCTGCCGACCCTAGCGCAAGAAACCCCTACCGGACCCCGGCGTAAATCGCAGTGATCCGGTCGACCGCCGCCTCGGGCGAAACCTCATCGGACACGCCCGTCCGGCGTGAGGTCAGTTCCACCACGCCATTCGCCAACCCGCGCGGCCCCACGGTGATCCGCCAGGGCAGGCCGATCAGGTCCATCGTGGCGAATTTCTCACCCGCCCGCGCGTCGCGGTCGTCATAGAGCGGCTCCAGCCCCTTTGCCGTCAACGCCTGATATAGCCCGGCGCAGGCTCCATCCGCCGCCGCGTCGCCCTGTTTCAGGTTCACGATACCCACCGGGAAGGGCGTCACGCCCTCGGGCCAGATGATGCCCTTGTCGTCGTGGCTGGCCTCGATGATCGCGCCCAGCAGGCGGGACACGCCGATCCCGTGCGAGCCCATCTCGACCGGGACCTTGCCGCCCTCGGCCGTGGTGACCATCGCCCCCATGCTTTCGGAATATTTGGTACCGAAGTAAAAGATCTGCCCAACCTCGATCCCCCGCGCGACCTTGCGGCGGTCCTCCGGGATCGCGTCGAACAGGGCGGGGTCGTGGGTTTCATCGGTGCGGGCGTATAGGGTGGTGAACTCCTTGCAGACCGCCGCCACCTCATCGCGGTTGTCGTAATCCACGGCGCGGTTGCCCAGTTTCAGCTCGGTCACGGCGCTGTCGAAGAACACCTCGCTCTCGCCCGTCGCAGCCAGCACGAGGAATTCATGCGTGTTGTCGCCGCCGATCGGACCCGAGGCCGCGCGCATCGGGATCGCGGTCAGGCCCATGCGTTCATAGCTGCGCAGATAGCTGACCATGTGGCGGTTGTAGGCGTGAAGCGCGGCATCCTTGTCGATGTCAAAGTTGTAGCCGTCCTTCATCAGGAATTCCCGGCCCCGCATCACGCCGAACCGGGGGCGCATCTCGTCGCGGAATTTCCACTGGATGTGGTAAAGCGTCAGCGGCAGGTCCTTGTAGCTGCTGACATGGGCGCGGAAGATGTCGGTAATCATCTCCTCATTCGTGGGGCCATACAGCATCTCGCGGTCCTGCCGGTCCTTGATCCGCAGCATTTCCTGGCCGTAATCGTCATAGCGCCCGGATTCCCGCCACAGATCGGCAGGCTGGAGGGTGGGCATCAGCAAGGGGATATGCCCGGCACGTTCCTGCTCCTCATGCACAATCGCCTCGATCCGGCGGAGGACCTTGAGGCCGAGCGGCAACCACGAATAAATCCCCGCCGCCTGCTGCTTGATCATCCCCGCCCGCAGCATCAGCCGGTGCGAGACAATCTGCGCCTCGGCGGGGTTTTCCTTGAGGACAGGCAGGAAGTAACGGGACAGACGCATGGGAAGGGGCCTTTGGGTTTGTGGACGCCCGAGTGGTAGCGGGTTGGAGGCGGGTGGGCAAGGTGGGGGAGAGGCGTAGCCGGAACTACGATAATCACACCTATGAGATGGGCTCACTTCCGTATCGCAACGGCAATTGCTTCAATGGCAAGCTCCTCACGCTCATCCATACGGCCATCGGCATCAGCTACTTCTCGCAACAAAACCATAAGCTCTGACTGGAAAGCTGCAAGATTGCAATCAGGGTGGTCCCTTACGAACTTCGCGATGGCTGAAGCCATTGCCTTTACTGAACGATCAAGCACGTTTTCTTCAAGTGTCTCGAGTGCCTTTTCGGCATATTCTCGATCATACCCCCATTCTGCCACAAAGTAGTCAACCATTGCAGTGCGCTCCGATTGATCAATTGAGCCATCCATTTGAGCAACCTTAATGGAAAGTGCGCCCATCATATCAAGCAATGCGGCGCCGAGCTGGTCGATAGGAGAATTAATGAACTTGGGAATCACTTCAACCTTCGACCCCGCATAGCGTCCAATTGCCTGCGTCACGCCGTAATATGCACCGCCAGACACCACTGCGGCAGCGACGACCCAACCAATTGGCGTAACCGCGACAGCCCCAAATCCCAATGTAGCCAGTACTCCAGTCGAGGAAAAGAATGTACCTGCGACGGCCGAAGACGCCGCAACTCCCGCTCCAGATGCTGCAACCCCGCCAACATCCCAAATTTTTGCGATAGTTCTGCCAACCTTCAATGAGAGATAGGCGTCTTCTCCGATGCCGAGTTTGCGTTTGAAACGCAGGCTGTCCGCAACGACCTGGGTCACACTTGAAAATTTGGCTAAGGGGTCGACTGCGTCAAAGGGAATTGTCATCTAGGCTACCGCATAGGTCGAAAGAACTTCCATACGTTGCTTCAAAGCATCGATTTCCGATTGAATGGCCATGCCACGGAAATCCTCGATTGAGCCCCGAAGGATGCCAAATGCCACCATCAGTGGAGTCAACAATGCCGCGATTGCAGGTCCAAGTAATGGTATGGCCCCCAATACTGCCGAAAGTAGCAAAGCGATGATCACGCCGAAGATCACATTCTTGAATTTTTGGGCGAGATCTAACGCAAACTCCAAAATCTTGCGACCTAACGCAAGCAACTTGCCGCCAACATTCAAAGTAATAGTTGCAAGATCCAAGAGAAGCGATTTCGCGTCAGCGGATATTTCCAACCGATCGATACGATCCCTCAAAGATCTAAGGCTTGAACTCTTTTCAAAGAACACAAGGCTTTCCGACAACGCAATTTCTGGGGAAGATTCAGGCATCATGCACCTTCTGCTTGCTATTTCGAATTGGGACCAAAGTGCCTGGTTCAGGCATGAGAACCGCCCTCAGGTTCGAATTGAAGGGGGGATCAAGGTAGACAAGGTCCACCGACTCACTCGCGATGCTGTCGCGCAGGATGGTCAGGTTGTCGCCGTAGTGAAGGTGGTTGGTCATGCGCGCGCCCCGGTCAGGATGGCGCATACTATGCGGGCGGCGGGGTTAAGGGCAAGGTAACCCGTCCGGGTTTCGCTGCCGCCCCCGCCGCAGGCCCTTGCCTCAATCCCCCGCCCGGGTGATACCTGCCCCAACCCCTGCAACAGGAGCGCCCGTAATGGCCTTGCCGATCAAAGACCAGTTTCGCTACTGGGGCATTGCGGCCCTGGTGTTCTTTCTGGTGCTCTGGTTCCTGGGCGATGTCCTCCTTCCCTTCCTGGTCGGCGGCGCGATTGCCTATTTCCTCGATCCCGTTGCCGACCGGCTGGAGCGGTTGGGGTTAAGCCGGGTTGCGGCGACGGTGTTGATCTCGCTGATAGCCCTGTTTGCCGTGATCATGCTGGTGCTGGCGGTGATCCCCACGCTGGTCAACCAGACCACGGCGCTGGTCAATGCCGCACCCGATATCTCGCGCCGGATGCAGGCCTTCCTCTTGGAACAGTTTCCGGAACTGGCCGACAGCACCTCGACCATCCGGCAGACCCTGGCCGAGATCGGGGCGGCGATCCAGGCCAAGGGCGGAGAGTTGGTGCAAGGCGTGCTGTCCTCGGCGCTGGGGGTGATTTCGGTTGTCGTCTTCATCGTCGTCGTGCCGGTCGTGGCATTCTATTTGCTCTTGGATTGGGACCACATGATCGCGCGGATCGACGCGATGCTGCCGCGCGACCATGCGCCGACCGTCCGGCGGCTGGCGGGTGAGATTGACGCGGTGCTCGCGGGCTTTGTGCGCGGGCAGGTCACGGTCTGTGCCGCCCTCGGGACGTTCTATTCGATCGCGCTGGCGTTGGCGGGCTTGCAGTTCGGGCTGGTGGTGGGGGCGATTGCCGGGGCGATCACCTTTATCCCTTACGTCGGCTCGCTGGTGGGGGGTGCCTTGGCGGTGGGGCTGGCGCTGGTGCAGTTCTGGGGCGACTGGGTGCAGATCGGGATCATCGCGGCGATCTTCGGCGTTGGCCAATTCGTCGAAGGCAACATCCTGACGCCCAAGCTGGTCGGCGAATCGGTGGGGCTGCATCCGGTCTGGCTGCTTTTTGCGCTGTCGGCCTTTGGCGCGGTGTTCGGCTTTGTCGGCATGCTGATCGCGGTGCCGGTGGCGGCGATGATCGGGGTCCTGATGCGGTTCGGGGTCGAGAAGTATCAGGCCAGCCTGCTGTATCAGGGCATCGATGGCCTTGCAGGCCTGGACGCGCCCGCAATGGCCGAACCGGGGGTCGCGAAAGCCGCAGCGGCGGCCAAGCCAAAGCCGCGCAAGTCCTCGGGCGGGAAGGCCACTTGATCCGGCAGCTGGTCTTTGACTTGCCGCCGGTCGTGGCGCTGACCCGGGCCGATTTCCTGATCTCGCCGGCCAATGCCAGCGCCTTGCAGGCCATCGATGGCTGGCGCGACTGGCCGGGAGCCAAGCTTGTTCTGATCGGGCCCGAGGGGTCGGGCAAAACGCATCTGGCCCGGATCTGGGCCGACGGGACTGCCGACGGGACTGCCGTAGGGACGGGCGAAGGGACCGGGGGGGGGGCGGCCGCGATCCTGTCCGCCGCCGATCTGGCCAGGATCGACATCGCGCCCCTTGCCGGTCAACGGGTCGTGGTCGAGGATGCGCAGGCGACCGGCCCGAACGAAGCTGCCCTGTTCCATTTGCACAATTTGGTCACCACATCCGGTGGAGCCTTGCTTTTGACTGCGGACAAGCCGCCGCGCGACTGGGGCCTGTCGCTGCCTGACCTTCTAAGCCGGATGCAGGCCGCCGCTCTCGCCCGGCTGGAGGCCCCGGACGACGCCCTTTTGGCGTCGGTGCTGGTCAAGCTTTTTGCCGACCGTCAGGTGCAGGTGTCGCCAGCGCTGGTCGGGTTTCTGGTCAGTCGGATGCCCCGATCCATCGGCACGGCGCGAAGGCTGGTGGCGGCGCTGGACGAGGCTGCGCTGGCGGCAGGGCGACCGGTGACCCGCAGCCTTGCGGCAAGGGTGCTGGACAGCCTGTCCCTGGCATGAAATCCTGTCATGAATCCGTAACGGTACAAGCTGCATAAGGCGCGTATGACCCATTCAGATTTCCTCAAATCCCCCATTCCTGCGCCCGTCGATCTGCCCTTTACGGAAACGGCAGGCCCGGCGCGCTATTTCAACCGCGAGCTAAGCTGGCTGGCCTTCAACTGGCGTGTGCTGGAAGAGGCCGGGAACCCCGCCGTGCCCTTGCTGGAGCGGTTGCGCTTTCTGTCGATTTCGGCGGCGAACCTGGATGAATTTTATACGGTGCGGGTCGCAGGCCTGCGTGCGCTGGTGCGCACCGGCAATGCCACCCTGTCCGAAGACGGCCGCAGCCCGGCCGAACAGCTTGACCTGATCAACGCCGATGCCCGTCGGCTGATGCAGACCCAGCAGACCACCTTCAACCGCCTGCGGCGCGAGATGGAAGCCGAGGCGATCAGCATCGTGCCGCGCTCAAAGCTCACCGCGCGCGATCTCAAGCATCTTGAGGCGCATTTTCTGGCCAATGTCTTTCCGGTGCTGTCGCCGCTGGCCATCGACCCGGCGCATCCGTTCCCCTTCATTCCGAACCTTGGCTTCACCCTTGCGCTGGAGCTGGAGCGTCGCTCTGACGGTCGCGGGCTCAAGGCACTGCTGCCGATTCCGCAACAGATCTCACGCTTTGTGCCTTTGCCCGGCAAACCCGGCGAACACCGGTTCCTGGCGCTGGAAGAGCTGCTTTTGCTGCACCTTGGCATGCTGTTCCCCGGCTATGAAGACAAGGGCCATTGCACGTTCCGCGTGCTGCGCGACAGCGATCTTGAGGTCGAGGATGAGGCCGAAGATCTGGTGCGCGAGTTCGAGACCGCGCTGAAGCGCCGCCGCCGGGGCGAGGTGATCCGCCTGAAGCTGTCGTTCGGTGCGCCGGAAAGCTTGCGCGCGCTGATCATGGAAGAACTTGCCGTCACCGAGGATGAGGTGGTCGAGGTCAAGGGCCTTTTGGGGGTCGCCGACCTCAAAGAACTGATCCTCTCGGCGCGCAAAGACCTGATGTGGCCGCCCTTTACCCCCCGCGTTCCCGAACGGGTGGAGGATCACGACGGCGACATGTTCGCGGCGATCCGGCAAAAGGACATGCTGCTGCATCACCCCTATGAAACCTTCGACATGGTGATCCGCTTCCTCGAACAGGCAGCGCGCGACCCCAATGTGCTGGCGATAAAGCAGACGCTCTACCGCACCTCGTGGGACAGCCCAATCGTGTCGGCGTTGTGTGAGGCTGCCGAGGCCGGAAAGTCGGTGACAGCACTGGTCGAGTTGAAGGCGCGCTTCGACGAGGCCGCGAACATCCGGCAATCCCGGCGGCTGGAACGTGCGGGCGCGCATGTCGTCTATGGTTTTGTGAACTACAAGACCCATGCAAAGATCAGCACCGTAGTCCGGCGTGAGGGCGACCATCTGGTGACCTATACCCATTACGGCACCGGCAACTATCACCCGATCACCGCGCGCATTTATACCGACCTGTCGTTCTTTACCTGCGACGGGGCCTTGGGCCGCGATGCAACCAAGGTGTTCAACTATCTTTCCGGCTATGTGCAGCCCGAGGGGCTGGAGAATCTGGCGATCAGCCCGATCACCCTGAAGCCGCGCCTCTTGGAACTGATCGCCGCCGAGGCGGATCACGCCCGCGCGGGCCGGCCGGCAGAAATCTGGGCCAAGATGAACAGCCTGATCGAAACCGACGTGATTGACGCGCTTTATGCCGCCAGTCAGGCCGGGGTGAAGATCAACCTCGTGATCCGCGGCATCTGCGGCCTGCGCCCAGGCATAAAGGGCCTAAGCGAGACGATCCGCGTCAAATCCATCGTCGGGCGGTTTTTGGAACATTCCCGCATCGTGTGCTTTGGCAACGGCGAGGTGATGCCCTCGGCCAAGGCGCGGGTGTTCTTCTCCTCCGCCGACTGGATGGGTAGAAACCTGACGCGCCGGGTCGAAACCCTGGTCGAGGCGTTGAACCCCACGGTCAAAAGCCAGATCCTGACCCAGATCATGGCCGCCAACCTGATCGATACCGCGCAAAGCTGGGTGCTGGCCGCCGATGGCAGCTATACCCGCACGCTGGATGCGACCGATGCGCCGCGCTTTAACTGCCACCAGTTCTTCATGGAAAATCCGTCCCTGTCCGGCCGCGGGACCGCCGGGGCCAAGGATGCCCCGCGCCTGATTGACGCGCGCGACACCGAAACCGACGCCGCCCTTGGCGCATAGGCCCGGGGCGTGATGACGGGTTCCGGACCAGTAAAGGGACTGCAGCGGCTCTTGACCAGGGGCCGCGGCAGCTCCGACCGCCAGACCGCCGGGGCCGGCAAGCCGGTGCAAGGCAGCACCATGACAGCCGACGGACAGTCCCAGCACCCTGATCGCCAGGATCAAAGCCCGTTTGGCAGCCCGCTGTTCGATGACCCTTCGGTGCGCGCCCTTAGCCGGGTGGGCGTCGTGGATGTGGGCTCGAACTCGGTCCGGATGGTGGTGTTTGACGGCGCTGCCCGCAGCCCGGCCTATTTCTACAACGAAAAGGTCATGTGCGGGCTGGGCAAGGACCTTGCCCAAACCGGGCGGTTGCATCCGCAGGGCCGCATCCGGGCTTTGGCCGCGCTGCGCCGCTTTGCGCTGCTGGCCGAGGGGATGGATGTCGCCCCCCTGACCGTGATCGCCACCGCCGCGACGCGCGAAGCCGCCGATGGCCCCGAGTTTCAGGTCGAGGTGTTGCGCGAAACCGGCTTGCGGCTGCATGTGATCGACGGTGACGAAGAAGCCCGGCTCTCGGCGCAGGGCGTGCTTCTGGGCTGGCCCGGTGCCAAGGGCATCGTTTGCGACATCGGTGGCAATTCGATGGAACTTGCGCGGATCGGTGATGGTCAGGTCGGCAAGCGCGTCTCGACCCCGCTTGGCCCGTTCCGTTTGCAGCAAATCTCAACCGATCCGAAGAAACGCCGCGCCCATATCGCCAAGGTCCTGCGCGCGGCCCAGTTCGAAGTGGCCTCGAAGGGAGAGAGGATCTATCTGGTCGGGGGCAGTTGGCGGGTGATCGCCCGGCTGGACATGGAGCGGCGGACTTACCCACTGACCGTGCTGCACGAATACCGCATGACGCCAAAGGGCCTGATCGACACACTGGACTGGCTGGCCACCGCCGACCTTGCCGCCTTGCGCAGCCGCACCGGCACCAGCGCCGAGCGGATGGAGCTGGTGCCCCTGGCCTGCGAAGTGCTGCGCGAGCTTGTCACCCACCTTGCCCCGTCCGAGATCGACATATCGGCCTACGGCATCCGCGAGGGGGTGCTGTACGAACGCATGCCGCCAGCCCTGCGCGCCCGCGACCCGCTGATCGAGGCTGCCCGCATGGCCGAGATGGGTCAGGCGCGCATGCCGGGGTTCGGCCGCAAACTCTATGACTTCCTGTTGCCGCTGTTTGGCGATGCCAGCTTTGACCGGCTGCGGCTGGTCAAGGCGGCCTGCCTTCTGCACGACACCACCTGGCGCGCGCATCCAGATTTCCGCGCCGAGGCCTGCTTTGACAATGCCACACGGGCCAATCTGGGCGGGCTTGACCATCCGGGCCGGGTGTTTCTGGGGCTGGCCTTGCTGCACCGCTACAAGAACAATCGCTCTGGGTCGCGACTGGAACCGATGTTCAAGCTGTTGACGGAAGAAGAGCTGCTTGCCGCCGAGGTATTGGGCAAGGCAATGCGCTTTGGCGCGATGTTCGCCATCGCCGACCCGGCCGAGGCTGGACGCCTGGTCTGGGATGGGCCGGCAAAGGTTTTGGAACTGGCACTCACCACCAAGGGCAACGGTCTTTACGGCGAGGTGGCACAGGCGCGGTTCCAGTCACTGGCCCAGTCGCTGCGGGCAACGATCCGCGTGACGGCAAGCGCCTGATGCTGCGGATCGACCATCTGGCGGTGGTCTGCGAGGCGCTTGCCGATGGCGTGGCCCATGTCGAGGGGCTGTTGGGCGTGGCGCTGGCTGGTGGTGGGGTGCATCCACATATGGGCACGCACAACCGCCTCTTGGGGCTTGGCGATATCTATCTTGAGGTGATCGCCCCCGACCCTGCCGCCCCAGCCCCGGCCCATCCGCGCTGGTTCGACATGGACCGCTTCACCGGCCCTCCACGTCTGACGCACTGGATCGCCGCAACCGATGATCTGGCGGCCGACGTGGCGCTTGGCCCTGCGGGGATCGGCACGCCACTGGCGCTGGCCCGGGGGGATTATCGCTGGCAGATGGCGGTGCCGGGCAGCGGGCGCTTGCCGTTCGACGGCGGCTTTCCGGCGCTGATCCAGTGGCACGGGGCGGCGCATCCGGCCGCCGCCCTGCCCGATCAGGGCCTGCGCCTGTCCCGGCTTGAGATCGCCCATCCCGAAGCCACAAGCCTGCGCGCCGCCTTGGCCGGGCGGCTGACCGACGCCCGTGTGGTCATCGAGGCGGGCAATCTTGCCCTAAGTGCTACAATCGACACCCCTGCCGGACCCCGCAAGATAGGCTGACGCGCAGGGCAGGCCCAAAATTTTTCGCCGAAAAATTTTGGGCATCACGCGGGGCGGTGGCAGAAAACCGTCTGGCATCCTTGGAAGGGCTGGCTAGGATACGCCCATGTCGATCTGGACCCGCATCGCGCAAGCTTTGGCCGCCCTTGCCAAGGGTGAGGCCCTGTCTGTCGTGCTTGATCGGCTGCGCAGCCAGCCCGTGCCCGAACGCTCAGTCGCCTTCACCATCGCGGTGCTGGCGCTGGGGGCCAAGATGGCCAAGGCCGACGGCACCGTGACCCGCGACGAGGTGACCGCCTTTCGCCGCATCTTTACCTTTCCGGCGGGCGAAGAGGCGCATGCCGCGCAGGTCTTCAACCTCGCGCGGCAGGATGTGGCCGGCTTTGACGCCTATGCCCGCAAGGTGGCGCGGCTCTTCAACCCCGAGGGCCACCGCATCTGCGCCGATGACCACCATGTGCTGGTCGATATCCTTGAGGCCTTGTTCCAGATCGCCCTGGCCGATGGCACCTATCACGTGGGCGAGGATGCCTTTCTGGCCCATGTCGCCCAGGCCTTCGGGGTGGATGAGGGCTGCTTTCGCATCGTCCGCTCGCGCCTTGTGGAAGGGGCGCCGCGCGACCCCTATGACGTGCTTGGCCTGCCGCAAGGGGCCAGCAAGGCCGCCGCGCGGGCGGCCTGGAAGGCCCTGGTCCGCGACAGCCATCCCGATGTGATGCAGGCGCGCGGCGTGCCCCCCGAGGCGATGAAGCTGGCCGAACGCCGGATGCAGTTGATCAACCAGGCCTGGCGCGACATCAACGACAAGGCACCCGCCTGATGGCCGGGTTGCGGCTGGCCACCTACAATGTCGAATGGTTCAACGCCCTGTTTGACGATCATGGGCGGATGCTGGCGGATGCAGGCCCATCCTCCCGCTACAAGACCAGCCGGGCCGAACAACTGGGCGCCCTGGGCATCGTGTTCACCGCTCTGGACGCCGATCTGGTCCTGGTGATCGAAGCCCCCGATACCAACAGCCGCCGCTCGACAGTCACCGCGCTGGAAGGGTTCGCCCACCATTTCGGCCTGCGCGCAAGAAAGGCGGTGATCGGCTTTCCCTCTGACACGGAACAGGAGATTGCCTGCCTTTACGACCCTGACCGCCTGACGGTCCACCACGACCCCTTAGGGGCGGCCTCGACCAGCCACGGCTCGGCGGATGCGCCCCGCTTTGACGGCACCTTCCGCTACGACTTTGACGCCAATGCGGTGACCGAGACCATTCGGTTTTCCAAGCCGCCGCTGGAATTGGCCATCCGCACCTCTGGCGGTACCGCGCTGCGCCTGGTCGGGGTGCATGCCAAGTCGAAAAACCCCTATGGCGCGGTCGGTCGTGCAGCCGAAATCCGCCTGTCGGTTGAAAACCGGCGCAAGCAACTGGCGCAATGCCTGTGGCTGCGGCAACGGGTCGAGGGGCATCTGGCCGCTGGCGACAGCCTGGTGGTCATGGGCGATTTCAACGATGGTCCGGGCCTCGACGAGTTCGAAAAGCTCTTCGGCCACTCCGGGGTGGAAATCGTGCTCGGCACCACCCCCGACCCCGCCCTGCGCCTGACCGATCCGCATGCCACAATGGCGCTGCAAAGCCGTATCGGGCTGCAACCCACGACAGCGCGCTTCTACCTTGCCCCGCAAAAACGGTTCTTCGAGGCGATGTTGGATTTCATCATGGTCTCGCCCGATCTGGCGGCGCGCGGGCCGGCCTGGCGGATCTGGCATCCCTTCAACGATCCGGGCGTAGCCAAATTGCCCGATCTCAGCGAGGCGGTGCTGCAAGCCTCGGACCATTTTCCGGTCACGGTAGATTTTCCAGATGTGATTTGAATTTCGGCCGCCGGATCCCCATACTATGCGCATGCGCCTGATCCTTGCCCTTTGCCTTGCCGCAAGTCCTGGCTTTGCCCAGGACCCCGCGCCGGTCCCCCCGGTTGAGGACGACGGCTTCAGCCTGATGGAGGAAGGCGCAAAGCTGCTCTTGCGCGGGCTGATGTCAGAAATGGAACCCGCGCTGGACGAGATGGGCAAGGCGCTGGACGAGGTCGGTCCCGCGCTGGAAGGCTTCGGTGCGGAAATCGGGCCAAGGCTGCGCCAGCTGGTGGCGATGATCGACGATTTCAAGAATTACGCCGCACCGGTGATGCTGCCGAACGGCGACATCCTGATCCGCCGCACTGCGCCCCTCTTGCCGGTTGAGCCTGACCCGGTCCCCGGCCCCGACGGCCTGATCGAGCTTTAGACCACCCTCGGGCGCAAATTTCTTTCTCAAGAAATTTGCAAAATCCTTGCTTAAGGATTTTGCGCTCGCGGTCGCGCTGCCCGGATCAGATCAAGGATTTCCCGTGCCGCTGCGGGAATATTGGTGCCTGGCCCAAAGATCGCCTTGACCCCGGCGGTTTGCAAAAACGCATAATCCTGCTGCGGGATCACCCCGCCGCAGATCACCAGAATCTCGCCCGCCCCCGCTGCGTTCAGCGCCTCGATCAGCTTTGGTGCCAGGGTCTTGTGCCCTGCCGCCTGACTGCTGATGCCGATGACATGCACATCGTTGTCGATGGCGTCCTGCGCCGCTTCCTCGGGGGTCTGGAACAGCGGGCCCACGTCGACGTCAAAGCCGATGTCGGCAAAGGCGGTGGCGATGACCTTGGCCCCCCGGTCATGCCCGTCCTGCCCCATCTTGACCACCAGCATTCGGGGGCGGCGACCCTCCTCCTCGGCAAAGGCCTCCACGTCGCGCTGGATCGCCTCAAAGCCCGCATCGCCCTCGTAGGCGGCCCCGTACACCCCGGCAAGGGTCTTGACCTCGGCGCGATGGCGGCCGAACACCTCTTCCATCGCAAGGCTGATTTCGCCCACGGTGGCGCGCGCACGCGCAGCCTCAACCGCAGCGTCCAGAAGGTTGCCGCCATCTTTGGCGCGGCGGGTCAGTTCGGCCAACGCCGCCGAAACCCGCGTCGCATCACGGGCCGCGCGGATCGCGGCCAGTTTCGCGACCTGCGCCTCACGCACGGCGACGTTATCAATGTCGCGGATGTCGATCTGGTCCTGTTCGTCCAAGCGGTACTTGTTGACGCCCACGATCACCTCATCCCCCCGGTCGATCGCTGCCTGCCGCTTGGCGGCCGACTCCTCGATCCGCAGCTTCGGCATGCCCGACGCGACCGCCTTGGTCATGCCGCCCATCGCCTCGACCTCTTCCATCAGCGCCCAGGCATCACGCGCCATCTGATCGGTCAGGGCTTCGACATAATAGGACCCGGCCAGAGGGTCGATCACCCGGGTCACGCCGGTTTCTTCCTGCAAGATCAACTGGGTATTGCGCGCAATTCGTGCGGCGAAATCCGAAGGCAGGGCAATCGCCTCGTCCAGCGCATTGGTATGCAGGCTTTGAGTGCCGCCAAGGACCGCTGCCATCGCCTCATAGGCGGTGCGCACGACGTTGTTGTAGGGGTCCTGTTCCTGCAAGCTGACGCCCGAAGTCTGGCAATGCGTGCGCAGCATCAGGGACACAGGCTTCTTCGCGCCGAACCCGGCCATGATCCGGTGCCACAGCAGGCGCGCTGCCCGCAGCTTGGCCGTCTCCATGAAGAAATTCATCCCGATGGCGAAGAAAAAGCTTAGCCGCCCGGCGAAATCGTCCACATCCATCCCACGCGCGATGGCGGTCTTCACATACTCCCGCCCGTCGGCAAGGGTGAAGGCCAGCTCTTGCACAAGGTTCGCCCCGGCCTCTTGCATGTGGTAGCCCGAGATGGAGATCGAGTTGAACTTAGGCATCTCTTTCGCAGTGTATTCGATGATATCCGCCACGATCCGCATGCTGGGTTCCGGCGGATAGATGTAGGTGTTGCGCACCATGAACTCTTTCAGGATGTCGTTCTGAATGGTCCCCGACAGTGCCGCGCGGGGCACGCCCTGCTCTTCCCCCGCGACGATGAAACTGGCCAGAACCGGAATCACAGCGCCGTTCATCGTCATGGAAACACTGATCTTTTCTAGGGGGATGCCATCGAACAGGATCTTCATGTCCTCAACCGAGTCAATCGCCACGCCCGCCTTGCCCACATCGCCCACCACGCGCGGGTGATCCGAGTCGTACCCCCGGTGCGTTGCCAGATCGAAGGCCACCGACACCCCCTGCTGGCCCGAGGCAAGCGCGTTGCGGTAAAAGGCGTTCGACGCCTCGGCGGTGGAAAAGCCCGCGTATTGACGGATGGTCCAGGGTCGGCCGGCATACATCGTGGCGCGCACACCCCTGGTAAAGGGCGCAAGGCCAGGCAGGCTGTGCATATGGGGCAGCCCGTCGGTGTCGGCGGCGGTGTAAAGCGGCTTGACCGCAATCCCCTCTAGCGTGTTCCAGGTCAGGCTGTCGGAGCCAGCGCCCCTCAGGTCCTTGGCAACCAGCGCCTCCCAGGCCTTCAGATCATCGCTCATGTCGCCCCTCCCTGTCCGATGCGGTGCATCGTCACTTTTGCATTTCCCCGCCTGCCCCTATATCGGGTGCAAAGCGAGGACCGATGAAACCCCTGTACGCAATCCTTTTCGCCGCCCTGATGGCAAACCAGGCCCTTGGCCAGGATCTGGGCCCCGTGCCCGCCAGCGAGGTGATCCTTGCCGACCAGCTTTATGTCAAGCGCCCGGTCGTCGTCTTTGCCGATTCGCCGAACGACCCGAACTTCATCCGCCAGATGGAGCTTTTGGCCGAGGGGTATCCCGCGCTGGCTGACCGGGACGTGATCGTGGTAACCGATACCGACCCCACGGCGCGCAGCGACTGGCGTCTGGACCTGCGCCCGCGCGGCTTTTCTCTGGTGTTGCTTGACAAGGACCTTAAGCCGGTCATCCGCAAACCCAGCCCCTGGAGCGTGCGCGAAATCACCGCCGCCATCGACAAGCTGCCCAGCCGGCGGCAAGAGACCCAGCACAGCGATACGGCCCCGTAAGAAACCCCTGTGGTGCGCGGCCATCATGGCACGGGGTCCATCGCCAGGGCGACAGGGTCCAACCACGCGCCAGCGACAGCGCCTGCACGCAAGGCTTGCCAGTCCGCAGCATAGGCGGCGTGCAGGTCCCTGGCCTCGTCTGGCAGGAACACACGCTCGGGCGGGTCCCGGTGCAACCGCAGCGTCTGGGCCAAAGCCTCGCGGGCGGGGCCAGGGGCAAGCGCCTCGATCCGGGCGGTTGCGACATCGTCAAGCGCCAGACTCAGGCTACGCCAGGGTGCGGGCAGCAAGGCCCCGACCTCGTCGCCAACCAGGGCACGGGCCAGGCGCGACACGACGGTGTCGTCGTAGCGCATCACCCTTAGGCTGGCGGCCGGGAACGCGCTTCGTACGCCCTGCAGAAACGGCAGCCAGCTGGGACCTGCCCCTTGCGAAAGCCGCTCGGCATCAAAACTGACAAGCTTGCCGCGCGAGGCCAGATGCGCCGCCACCGATTGCCAATAGCCGACGAAATCCCGGATGGTGACATGGACAACATCCGGCTGGACCGGCAACAGCGCGCCAAAAGCCGCCAGCCGCGCAGCGGCGTCGGGGTATAGCAGGCCCGAGACATGATTTTTCAGCATGGTTCCCGACAGATTCTCGTCGCTTAGGATGATGCGGCTTGCAGGCCTGGCCTCGTCCAGCCAGTCTTGCAACAACCGGCGCATGGCCTGGTGGCGCTTGGGCGGCACTTGCCCGTGCAGAGCGCGCTGGATCACATCGAACAGCCCCGATCTGCGCAAGGCCGAGGGTCCGCGGAACGCGACACCGGCGGCAGCGAGCAGGCCGGAATGCCCCTGCAGCAGCTTTTGCATCGCAGTGGTGCCGGTTCGGTGCGCGCCGATGTGCAGATGGCATTCCAACCAGGGCCCTCCGGGCTATTCGAATTCCATGATCACGTCGTCCACCCGCAGACTTGCCCCGGCGCTGGCCCTGACGGCCTTCACCACGCCCTTGCGTTCGGCCCTTAGGATGTTTTCCATCTTCATCGCTTCGACCGTGGCCAATGCCTGGCCTTCCTGAACCTCGTCGCCCGCAGCCACGTTGATCCGCACCACCAGGCCGGGCATCGGGCACAGCAGGACCTTTGATGTATCCGGCGGGGCCTTTTCCAACATCAGACCGGACAGGGCATGTTGCCGCGGGGTTCGGACATGTACCTTAAGATCGGCCCCCCGAAGCCGCATCCGAAAGCCCATCGGGATCTTGGCGGCCTTGATCACTTGCGCCTCGCCTTCGATCATCAGGCGGGCAAGCGGCTGACCCGGGGTCCAGTCGCTTTCAACCCGCAGGCTGCTGCCATCGGTGAAACCGACGGTCGAACCTTGCGGGTCCGCCGCGATTGTCACCGCATGGCTTTGCCCCTGCAGGCTGACCACCCAGTCATCCCCCACACGGCGGGTGTGATTGTCCATCGTTCCCGAAATCCGGGTGCGGCGGATTTCGGCTACTCGATTCATCGCGGCGGCAGCGGCCGCGACCCGGCGCAAGGTGGCGTCATCAAGCTGCGCGCCCTGAAAGCCCTCGCTGTATTCCTCGGCGATAAAGGCGGTGGTGATGTTGCCATTTTCGAACCTTGAATGATCCATGACTGCCGAACAGAACGGCAAATTGTGCCCGATCCCTTCAACTTCGAACATATCCAGCGCCAGCCGCATTTCATGCACCGCTTCCGACCGGGTCGGTGCCCAGGTGCAAAGCTTGGCAATCATCGGGTCGTAATACATGCTGATCTCGCCACCCTCAAAGACGCCGGTGTCGTTGCGCACGATGCCGCCGCGCGGGGTTGGCCCTTCGGCAGGCGGGCGGTAACGGGTCAACCGCCCGATCGAGGGCAGGAAGTTGCGGTAGGGGTCTTCAGCATACAGGCGGCTTTCGATCGCCCAGCCGTTGATCTTCAGATCCTCCTGCCGGAAGGGCAGTTTCTCACCCTGGGCCACACGGATCATCTGTTCCACCAGATCGACACCGGTGATCAGCTCGGTCACCGGATGTTCGACTTGCAGCCGGGTGTTCATCTCCAGAAAGTAGAAATTGCGGTCGCCGTCGACGATGAATTCCACCGTCCCGGCACTGGTGTAGCCCACCGCCCTGGCCAGGGCGCAGGCCTGTTCACCCATCGCCTGGCGGGTCTCAGCGTCAAGAAACGGCGAAGGGGCCTCTTCGATCACCTTCTGATTGCGGCGCTGGATCGAACATTCGCGCTCGTGCAGGTAGACGGTATTGCCGTGCTGGTCGGCGAGGACCTGAATTTCGATATGGCGGGGCTGGGTCACAAACTTCTCGATGAAGATGCGGTCGTCGCCGAAGCTTGCTGCCGCCTCGTTCTTGGAGGACTGGAAACCTTCGCGCGCCTCGGCGTCATCCCAGGCGATGCGCATGCCCTTGCCGCCGCCGCCGGCGCTCGCCTTGATCATGACCGGATAGCCGATTTCGCGGCTGATCCTGACCGCATCCGTAGCGTCGGCGATCAGGCCCATGTGCCCTGGAACAGTCGACACTCCCGCCGCCATCGCCAGCTTTTTCGAGGTGATCTTGTCACCCATCGCCTCGATCGCGGCACTTGGCGGACCGACAAAGGCTACGCCCGCCACTTCAAGAGCAGCGGCAAAGTTCTTGTTCTCGCTTAGAAAACCATAACCGGGATGCACCGCATCGGCCCCGGTCTGGTGCACGGCTGCCATGATCTTGTCGATCACGATATAGCTTTGCGCGGCGGGTGCCGGCCCGATATGCACCGCCTCATCCGCCATCTGCACATGCAGCGCGTTGCGGTCGGCGTCAGAATAGACCGCGACGGTCTTGATCCCCATCTTGCGGGCGGTCTTGATCACCCGGCAGGCGATTTCACCCCGATTGGCGATCAGAATCTTCTGGAACATCAAGCTTCTCCCGTGACAGGCGAACGGCAAGGCACCCCCCGGGCGGTTGGCCCGGCTGGTTGCAATTTAATGGTGCAAGTAATCAGCTCAGTAGGTCGGATCGCAGGGTGGCAGGCCAAGTTCGATGCCACAGCTGGCAATGCCGACCGCGCCGCCGACCAGGGCCCCACCCAGCAGACTGCCCCCGACCGTCTCAGACAAAACCGCCCCTGCCGTTGCCCCGGCCAACCCGCGCGAAGCCGGATCGGCAAAGCATCCCGCCAAGGGAGTGACCAGAATGCCGATGAAGATAAGGGGTCTCTGCATGCTGCCCTGCCCTGTCTTTTTGGTATTATTGCAACAAAACCTAGCAGATTTTTTGCCGAATTACAGCCAGTTCTTTCAGTTTTCACCCATTTCGCCGACGTGCGCGCCAGGATGGCAAAGGTCTGGCCCCAGGTCGGACGGGCCCGTGAAACCGGCACCGCACAGACCGCCGCGCCCTTGAGACTTTTAGGATGCCACCTTGCGGTCGGCGTGGCGACGCATGCAGCAAGGCCCCCCACAGGCTGCGCAGGACCTTGCCGGACTTTGGCTGCGGTCGGCAGGATCATGCCCATCCGTCGTCATCCTCGCCATCATCCGCCGGGACTGGGGGCGCATCGGGGGCAAAAACCTGGGGAAAGGCGGCTTCGGCACGACGGCGATCAATACGCAGCAGGGCGTCGTAGCTTTCGGGATCGAACGGGTCCTCGGCCGGCAGAACCTCACGCCCAAAAAGCCAGGACAACCGACCCGCATCAAGATTGCCGCGCTCGAACGGGTCTTCGCCGAAATGCTGCCAAAGCGCCGCCATGAACGCGGCATCGGCCATGCGGTCAACGTGCTTGCGGTCCTTGAACCGTTCGCGCGCGATCAGCTTGGTCGGCCCATCCTTCTGGTTGGCCCGCCGGATGGTAAACTGGAAATCGGTTCCGGTCAGACGACCAGGAAAGCCACGATGCTTCAGCATGCTGCACCCCCAATTTTCCGGGCGACAGACCTGAGGCAACAGGAACGTTCCGGACCCGGACCATCGACCCGGCCGGACACAGGCCCGGCCCCCCTTGGGGCGCGGGCCGTTGCCGAAATCTTACTTGTACTTGCCGGTCGAGGTCGGCTCGACGGTGATCGGCTCAACCGGAGCTTCTTCTTTCTTGGCGCAGGCAGCGACTGCGGCGACCATGGCAAGGACGAGGATGAGACGGGTGCTGTTCGACATGTTTCACTCCATTTTCTAGGGGGCAGGTCATTGCCAAACGGCAGATCACCCCGATACGTGTTCAAGGTCGCAGGACATGGACCGGTGGCAAGCCTAACGTAACGCTGGGCGAAACACCACCGGCAACCCGTTGATCTTGCGACCTGTGATTTTCCTACATCAGGACCCGTATGCTGACCAGCCCGAAAAACACCCGATCCCATCTGCATCAGAACGCCATCCACACGCAGGTATTGCCTTCGACCCGGTAGGCTTCGAACAGCTGGACCACCTCTGGCGCGGTCTCGCCAAAGGGGACGGGGGCCGAGGACAGCGACACGATGATCTGCGCCGGCTTTGGCACCAGCGCGGCGATGCGCGGCAAGGCATAGTCGTTGCACAACGCCTCCATGTCAGTTGCTGCAGCCTCGGCATCGTCTGCCAGCAGGCCGGGGGCAAGAAACCGGAAGCGCGCGGTCTGACCCTCGGGGCCTGGGACATCGGTGATGAGGTCGATCAGAGTGATGTCGCGACCCGAAGGCACAGCAATCGCGCCCTCGGCGCTTGCCTCATCCTGGCAACCTGCCAGGATCGCGGTCACGATAACCATGGGCAGCAGCGCGCCGCGGCGCAGGCCGTCAAAGTGGAATGTTGTCATGCTTTTTCCATGGGTTGGTCAGCCTTTTGCCGCGCAAGGCTGCAAAGGCCCGCGCCACCCGGCGGCGGGTGGAATGGGGCATGATCACCTCGTCGATGAAACCCTTTTCAGCCGCGACAAAGGGGTTGGCAAAGCGGTCTTCATAGTCGCGCACCCGCGCGGCAATCTTTTCCGGCTGGCCCAATTCTGACCGATACAAAATTTCGACCGCGCCCTTGGCCCCCATCACCGCAACCTCGGCGGTTGGCCAGGCATAGTTGAAATCGCCGCGCAGGTGTTTGGAGGACATCACCACATAGGCCCCGCCATAGGTCTTGCGGGTCAGAACCGTGACCTTTGGCACCGTCGCTTCGGCATAGGCAAACAGAAGCTTCGCGCCGTGCTTGATCACCCCGCCCAATTCCTGCGCCACCCCAGGAAGAAAACCCGGAACATCCACAAGTGTCAGCAGGGGAATTTCGAAGGCATCGCAAAATCGAACAAATCGCGCGGCCTTGCGGCTGGCGTCGATGTCCAGGCACCCGGCCAGCACCAAGGGCTGGTTGGCCACGACACCGACCGACTGGCCCTCGATGCGGATGAAACCTGTGATGATATTGCCGGCAAATGCCGCCTGAATCTCGAAGAAATCACCCTCGTCGGCCAGCTTGGTGATCAACTCCTTCATATCATAGGGCTGGTTCGGATTGTCAGGCACCAAGGTATCCAGGCTTGGTTCCAGCCGGGCAGGATCGTCGAAAAAGGGCCGCACCGGGGCCTTCTCGCGGTTGTTGAGCGGCAGAAAATCGATCAATCGCCGGGTTTCGGCCAGCGCCTCGACATCGTTCTCGAAGGCCCCGTCAGCCACGCTGGATTTGCGGGTATGGGTGGTGGCACCGCCCAAGTCTTCGGCGGTGACTTGTTCGTTGGTCACGGTCTTCACCACATCGGGGCCGGTGACGAACATGTAAGAGCTGTCCTTCACCATGAAGATGAAGTCGGTCATCGCCGGGGAATAGACCGCCCCCCCGGCGCAGGGCCCCATGATCAGGGATATTTGCGGCACCACGCCCGAGGCGAGCACATTGCGTTGGAAAATCTCGCCATAGGCGGCCAGGCTGCCGACACCCTCTTGGATGCGCGCGCCGCCGCTGTCGTTGATCCCGACCACCGGGGCGCCGTTCTGGATCGCCATGTCCATGATCTTGCAGATCTTTGCGCCATGGGTCTCGCTGACCGAACCGCCGAAGGTGGTGAAATCCTGGGCAAAGACATAGATCATGCGGCCATTGACCGTGCCCCAGCCGGTGACCACGCCATCGCCTGGAGGACGCTCGCCCTCCATCCCGAAATCGGTGCAGCGATGGGTCACGAACATGTCGAACTCTTCAAAGCTGCCGTCATCCAGCAAAAGCTCGATCCGTTCGCGCGCGGTCAGCTTGCCCTTGGCGTGTTGGGCGGCGACCCGCTTTTCACCACCGCCAGCCCGGGCAACGGACCTGCGCGCCTCTAGCTCTTGCAGAATATCGTTCATGTTGGCCCCCGCCCCCCTTCCGATCGCAAGACATTAGGCCAAGCCAGGCAGGCGTTGAAGCGCGAAACGGAAAATTTGCAAATATGCTGCGGCAATGATCCATCAAATTGCAAAGTCCATGCCAGCCCCGCGTTGAGTGTGGGGGGCTGCCTCATCCCTTGGTCCTGGCGGCGGCGGCGGCGCGCAATGCCTCACCCACCTGCGGCTGCCGTCCAGCCAGGCGAAGCACATCGGCGGCCTCCAGGCCAAGGAGTTCGCAGGGTGTGCGCGCAATCACCGAGGCGTTGCGCCGGGCATTGCCCAAAACAGCCGCCTCGCCGAAGAAATCGCCGGTTCGCAGCACCACCACGCGGTCAGGCAGCACCACCTCGACCTCGCCCGACGTGATGAAAAACATCTCGTCGCCAACATCACCCTCGCGCAGGATGATTGCGTTCTGGGCAATTCGGCGCGCCTTCAACATCCCGGCAAGTTCCACCACAGCCGCCGCATCCAGCCGCTGAAACAGCGGTACCCGCGCCACCATCGCGTAGCTGACGATGAAATCGCGGCGGCGGATCTGGTCCAGAAAGCCGGTGGCAATGATCGCGACCGGCAGCGCAAAGAACACGATGCCCGACACCGCCGCCGCCCCGGCGAAGATCTTGCCGCCTGCCGTGACCGGATAGATGTCGCCATAGCCGACAGTGGCCAGGGTGATGATCGCCCAGTACATCGCCAGCGGGATCGAGCCCAGCTTGTCTGGCTGCACCGCCCCCTCCAGCAGATACATGCCGGTTGCCGCCACCAGAAGCATGCCGCCCCCGATCACCAGACTGGCTGCCAATGGCCCACGTTCGGCGACAAACACCATACCAACAGCCTGCAAGCCGGTTGAATACCGCGCAAGCCGCAGGAATCGCGCCATCTGCAACAGCAGGATCAATCCAGTCTGCGACGGGACGACCAGCAGCAAAAGCCCCGGCAACAGGCCTGAAAAATCCACCACCATCAGAGGAGACAGGGCCAGACGGCTGATGGCGCGGCGCGGGCTTTCGCCTACGCGCGGTGCGGCAGTCCACAGGCGCAGCAGATACTCGACCAGAAAGATCGCGCTGCACGCAGCTTCGACGATCAGGGGCCAAACCAGATCTCGGCCCATCGGCGCGGTACTGCCAACCGCAGCAAACAGGCTGGCGAGGATCGCCCCGATCAACACAACCCGCACGCCCGGCAAGCCCGGCTCGATGGCCCGTTCAACAGCCTGCCGCATCCTGCCCGCTCTGTGCATCCCGTCCCCCGAATTTCGGCAAATGCTAGCCCCGGCCGGCCCAGGGGCGCAAGCCCAGGGACGCATGCCAGCTTGACGCGCAACCTTTGCAAAGCCGATAGTCGCTTTGCAAAGGGGGCGGACATGACGACGCAGAAACTTTATGCCGGGGTCAAACTGCGCGAGATTCGCGGTCGGCTGGGTCTGACGCAACGCAGCTTTGCCGATCGGCTTCAGATCTCGTTGCCCTACCTTAACCAGATGGAAAACAATCACCGGCCCGTATCTGCGGCGGTGGTGCTGGGTTTGGCGCAAGAGTTCGGGCTGGACGTGACCGAACTGACCGTCGGCGAAAGTGAGCGGCTGGTGACCGACATGCGCGAGGCGCTGGCCGACCCGGTTTTTACCACCGCGACGCCAGCGGTGGCAGACCTGCGGCTTGCGGCGTCGAACGCGCCGGCACTGGCGCGGGCGTTTTTGGACCTGCACCGCGCGTATCGCCAGACCCACGAACGCCTGGCCTCGCTGGATGAAGCCCTGGGTCGCGATGATGGGACCCTGCGCGCTTCCCCGTGGGAGGAAGTGCGGGATTTCTTTCACTATTGCGACAATTACATCGATTCCATCGACCGCGCAGCCGAGACCGTCGCCTTGGCCGGAAGCCCAGGAAAATCCAGGGACTTCCCCGCACACGAGCTGCTGCGCGAGGCCGGTGTCAGCCTGCATCTTTCCGACAATACGCCCCTTCGGCACTATGACCCGGCGGCGCGTCGGCTTGACATATCGGCGCGGGCATCGGCCCCGTCACAGCGGTTTCAGCTTTGGCATCAGATCGCAATTCTGACCCAGAACGACCTGTTGGAATCAACCCTGGACGCTGCGCGTTTTTCCACGCCCGAGGCGCGCGACATCGCCAAGATCGGGTTGGCCAACTATTTCGCGGGAGCGGCACTCTTGCCCTACCATGCCTTTCTGGCCGCCGCCGAGACGGTTCGACACGATCTGGAACGGCTGGCGGACCGCTTTGGCGCGTCAATCGAACAGGTCGGCCACCGCCTTTCAACGCTGCAGCGTCCGGGCGCAAAGGGGATCCCGTTCTTTTTCGTGCGGGTTGATCAGGCGGGCACGATCACCAAGCGCCATTCCTCGACCCGGCTTCAGTTCGCGCGCTTTGGCGGGGCCTGCCCGCTTTGGAACGTACACCGCGCGTTTGAAACCCCCGGACAGTTTCTGCGCCAACTTGCCGAAACGCCGGACGGGGTGCGGTATCTGTGCCTGGCGCGCGATGTGTCCAAACAGGCAGGGGCGTTCCTTGCGCCGGTCAGGCGCTATGCCATCGGCCTTGGCTGCGACGTGCAGCATGCCAGCCAACTCGTCTATTCCGACGGGCTTGACCTCAAGGGCCGGTTCGAGCCGATCGGAATATCTTGCCGGATTTGTGAGCGGACCAACTGCCACCAACGCTCGGTGCCGCCCTTGGCCGGACGGCTGACGATCAACCCCAACGCCCGCGATATCCTGCCCTATGAGATTGCCGGTTAGGCCCGCAGCGCCGCCGCGATCTGATCTTTCAGGTGCGAGCGGGTCTTGCGCAGCGTGTCCTCCTCGGCATCGGTCATCAGGTCAAGCCGGGTTTCGGCGCGGTGGACCTTGTCGTTGACCAGGTCATATTCAACCAGAAGCTTGGCGAAATGCGCGTCTTTGGTCTTGAGAGCTGTGATTTTCTGCGCTTCGGCGGGAAATTCGTCGTGCAGGGTGTGGGGGGTGTTGGACATCGGGCTCTCCTTATGCGTCAGCCCGAAGGCTAACGCATGTGGCGGATGCCAACCTTGATCGGGATCAACCCTAGCGCTGTGCCGTCCGCCAGTTCGGGTTGATCCAGGGCTCTAGGTTCGATGCGGGCAAGGGGGGGCGGCCCAGGATATGGTCGGCGGCCTTTTCGCCGGTCATGATCGACGGGCCGTTCAGATTGCCATTCGTGACCTGCGGAAAGATCGAGCTGTCGGCGACGCGCAGCCCTTCGACCCCGATCACCCGACATTCGGGGTCGACCACCGCCATCGGATCGCTGGCCCGCCCCATCCGCGCGGTGCCGCAGGGGTGGTAGGCGCTTTCGACATGCTCGCGCAGGAAAGCGTCGATTTCGGCATCCGTTTCCACCCTGGGGCCGGGTTGCAGCTCGGCCTTGAGGTAGGGTTTGAAGGCCTCTTGCCCGAAAATTTCGCGGGTCAGGCGGATGCAGGTCCGGAAATCCTCCCAATCTTCGGGATGAGACATATAGTTGAAGCGGATCACCGGCGGCGCGGTCGGATCGGGCGACCGCAAGGTGACCGACCCGCGCGATTTCGACCGCATCGGGCCGACATGCGCCTGAAAGCCGTGACCGGCCGCGATGGCCTTGCCGTCATAGCGCACCGCGATGGGCAGGAAGTGATACTGGATATCGGGGTATTCCACCCCCGCCTTGGAGCGGACAAAGGCGCAAGCCTCGAATTGGTTCGACGCCCCCGGACCGCGGCCCGACAGCAGCCATTTCGCGCCAACCCAGGCTTTGCCCCAAATGTTCCAATACTTGAAAAGCGTGATCGGCTGGCTGGCTGCGAACTGCATGTAGATTTCAAGATGGTCGTGCAGGTTTGCCCCCACCCCCGGCCGGTCGGCGACCACCGCGATCCCATGATCTTGCAGGTGCTGGCCCGGTCCGATCCCCGACAACATCAAAAGCTTGGGCGTGTTGATCGACGAGGCGGCCAGGATCACCTCACGGCCCGCGCGGATCACCTCGATGCCGTTGCCGGTCTGAACTTCCACCCCCACGGCGCGGGCACCCTCCATCACCACCCGACGCGCCAGACCGCGGGCGATATGGACATTGCCCCCAGCCAGTGCGGGCTTGAGATAGGCATTGGCCGCCGACCAACGCCGGCTTTTCCAGATTGTCGCCTCGAACGGGCCAAACCCTTCTTGTTGCTGGCCATTATAGTCCTGCGTGACCGGATAGCCCGCCTGACGGCCGGCCTCGATAAAGGCGTCGAACAGGGGGTTTTCGCGGCTGCCCCGGGTGATGTGCAACGGGCCGTCAGTGCCGCGATACTCCGGTCCCGAGCCGCCGTGCGCATGTTCCATCCGTTTGAAGTAGGGCAGAACATCGGCATAGGACCAACCGTCCGCACCCATCGCAGCCCAGGTGTCATAGTCGCGCGCATGGCCCCGGACATAGACCATCCCATTGATCGACGACGACCCGCCGATCACCTTGCCACGCGGAGTCGCCAGCACCCGCCCGCCCAGATGCGGCTCGGGTTCGGTCTTGAGACCCCAGTCATACAGCCCCATGTTCATCGGATAGGACAGGGCGCCCGGCATCTGGATCAACGGTCCAGCATCCGACCCGCCATGTTCGATAACTACAACCCGACGGCCCGCCTCGGCCAGCCGGTAGGCCATGGCGCAGCCGGCAGATCCTGCGCCGACGATCACATAATCTGCGTGCATCCTAGCCCCTCCTTGCCAGTTCGGCGTCCAGATAGCGCAATGCCGACGCCACCGCTGCAAGCCCATCTGGCGGGCCGGATTTCAGCACTTCGCGCAGGTAAAGCCCGTCGATCATCGCACCCAGCGATTCGGCAATTTCCGGGGCGCGGCTGCCCGCCAAGGTCCGCAGCGCCGACGTCAGGTTCGACCGAAGCCGCCGCTGGTAGATCGCCAGCAGCCGTTTCGCCTCGGGCACCGTCTGGGCCAGCACCCAGAAATTGAGCCAGGCCCCCACAGCCTCACGCCGGAAATTGCTGGGACTGAACGAGGCGAGCAGCACCGCCCGCACCCGCCCTTCCGGCCCCACGGCCACCGCCAGCGCCCCGCGCACCTCGGCCCCATAAAGCGTCAGGATGTGGCGCATGGCGGCCAGAAACATGTCTTCCTTCGATCCGAAATAGTGATGCGCAAGGGCAGCGGACATGCCCGCCCGCTTGGCAATCTGGCTGACGGTCACATCCAGCGACCCCGTGCGCCCGATCTCTAAAATCGTGGCTTTGACAAGGGCTTCCTTGCGGATAGGCTTGACCCCAAGCTTCGGCATCGATGCGGTCTCACAAAATGCTTGCCAAACCGTATCAGCACGAAGTTTATTGATGCGTCAATCAACAAAAACTTCAGGGAGCTTCCATGTCCATCCGTACAACGCTTCTCACCACCGCTGTGACCTTTGCCCTTGCCGGAAGTGCATTTGCCGAAGGCTGCGACAAGATCACCTTCTCGGACGTCGGCTGGACCGACATCACCGCCACCACCGCCGCAACCACCCTGGTGCTTGAGGCGCTGGGGTATGAGACGGAGACCAAGGTTCTGGCGGTCCCGGTGACCTATACCGCGATGGCCGAAGGCGACATCGACGTGTTCCTCGGGAACTGGATGCCGACGATGGAGGCTGACATCGCCCCTTACCGCGATGCGGGCACCGTCGAGACCGTGCGCACCAACCTTGAAGGGGCAAAGTATACCCTGGCGACGAACGAGGCCGGTGCGGCGCTTGGCATCAAGGATTTTGCCGACATCGCTGCGCACAAGGACGCGCTGGGTGGCGTGATCTACGGGATCGAGCCGGGCAATGACGGCAACCGGCTGATTTCGGACATGATCGCCAGCGGGCCGTTCGGTCTTGACGGGTTCCAGATTGTCGAATCCTCCGAGGCCGGCATGCTGGCCGAAGTCGCCAACAAGGACAGCGAAGCCGCGCCGATCGTGTTCCTGGGTTGGGAACCCCACCCGATGAACGCCAACTTCAAGATGACCTACCTGACCGGCGGTGACGACTACTTCGGCCCGAACCTGGGGGGCGCGATTGTCGCCACCAACACTCGCGCAGGCTATGTCGCCGAATGCCCGAACCAGGGCAAGCTGCTACAAAACCTGTCGTTCACCCTGGCGATGGAGAACGAGATCATGGGCGCGATCCTCAACGATGGCACCGACCCGCGAGAGGCTGCCAAGGTCTGGCTGGCCGCGAACCCCACCGCCTGGGAGGGTTGGCTGGATGGCGTGACCACCAAGGACGGTGGGGATGCCAAGGCAGCCGTGATGGCGGCTTTGCAGTAATCAACCCAAAGGCCCCGAACCCGTTTCGGGGCCTTGTTTCGCTTCTGTGAGGAACGCATGGAATTCCTGACAGCCTGGGAGATCCCGGTTGGCAAAGCGGCAAAGATCGGCTTTGACTGGCTTAAGCTGAACTTCAAGGACAGCTTCAAGGCATTTGGCGACGCTACCGAAAATGCGATCGAGGCCTTGATCACCCTGTTGCAATGGCCCCCGGCGCTGGTCGTGGTGGCGCTGTTCATGGCGTTGACCTGGGCGATCCAGCGGCGCTGGCAGCCGGTCGCTGTCGTGCTGGTCGGCTTTCTTTTCATCATCAACCAGGGCTACTGGGACAAGACGACGGAAACCCTGGGTCTGGTCGCCTTTGTCTGCGCGATCTGCATGGTGCTGGGCGTGCCGATCGGGGTGGCCGCCGCGCATCGGCCCCGGCTTTACCAGGCGATGCAGCCGGTCCTGGATTTGATGCAGACCCTGCCCGCGCCGGTCTACCTTATTCCCTTCGTGATCCTGTTCAGTATCGGCGTGGTGCCGGCGCTGTTTGCGTCGATCATCTTTGTCGTCCCGACCTCGATCCGGTTGACGCATCTGGGTGTGTCTTCTACCCCCACCGCGCTGTTGGAGGCTGCGACCGCTTTTGGTGCCACCCCCCGGCAAGTCCTGTTCAAGGTGGAACTGCCCTATGCCTTTCCGCAGATCATGACCGGGCTGAACCAGACGATCATGCTGTCACTTTCGATGGTGGTGATTTCGGCCTGGGTCGGTGCGGCGGGGCTTGGGGTGCCGGTGGTCGAGGCATTGAACCGCGTGCGCCCCGATCAAGGGTTCGAAGCCGGGACCGTGATCGTCGCCCTTGCGATCCTTTTGGACAGAATGCTGCGGGTGACCCGCGCATGACCGCCCTGCATGCCGTCGAGTTCGACTCTGTATCCATCGTCTTTGGCGACCACCCCAACCGCGCCCTGCGGCTGATGGATGAGGGGAAATCCCGGGCCGAAGTGCAGCAGGCCACCGGTCAGGTGCTGGGTGTGCATGACTGCTCGCTGACCGTGGCCACCGGCGAGATTCTGGTGCTGATGGGCCTGTCGGGGTCTGGCAAGTCTACGCTTTTGCGCGGGGTAAACGCGCTGAACCCCGTCGTGCGTGGCGAAGTGCGGATCAACGATGGCAACCGCATGGTGTCGGTCACCAAAGCCGATCCCGCAGCACTGCGCCGCCTGCGCACGACCCGGGTCGCGATGGTGTTCCAGCAGTTCGGCCTTCTGCCCTGGCGGACGGTGCGCGAAAATGTCGGTCTGGGGCTGGAACTTGCCGGCCTGTCAGAAGCGGCGCGGCGCCCGCGTGTGGATGCCCAGCTTGCGCTGGTGAACCTGACCCAATGGGCCGACCGCAAGGTAGGTGAGCTGTCCGGCGGCATGCAGCAGCGCGTCGGCCTTGCCCGCGCCTTTGCGACCGAAGCGCCGATCCTTCTGATGGACGAGCCATTCTCCGCGCTGGACCCGCTGATCCGGGCCAAGTTGCAGGATGAGCTGTTGGACCTGCAGACCAAGCTGAAGCGCACCATCATCTTTGTCAGCCACGACCTGGATGAGGCGTTCAAGATCGGCAACCGCATCGCGTTGATGGACGGCGGGCGCATCGTGCAATGCGGCACCGCGCGTGAGATCATCGCCAACCCGATCAGCGAATACGTCGCCGATTTCGTCGCCCACATGAACCCGCTGTCCGTACTGCGGGCCCGCGATGTGATGGGCCCGGTAACCGGACCGGGCGACGCCATGGTGGCGGCCGATGCCCCGATCCGCACCGTTATTCTGGAACTGGACCGCAAGGTGAGCAGCCTGTCGGTGATGGATGGCACGCGACAGGTTGGCTCGATTCAGGCGGCGGATGTGATCGCGCGGCTGGTGAACCCGCGCGGCTAGGTCTTCAGCGCGTGAGTACCACCTTGGCACCGGTTGCCACGTCCAGAAATTCGAACCGGTTCGCGTCCTGCACCTGAAACTCCATGCAGATCGAAAAGAACGGATCGCCGCCCTGCTGATACAGGCTCAGGTGGGTGCCGCCACGCTCCACCCCGTCGGAACAGGCGGTGCCAAAGCTGATCAGATAGGCGTTGCCCTCGGTCTCGGCCCATTCAAGGCCGGTGATCGTGACCTCACCCGCACCCTCTTGCATCCAGGTGCCTTGCAAGGCCAGCACCAGCGGTGCAAGCGGGTCAGCGGGGTTTGGCTCTGCCGTGTTCAGCGCGAAATCGACGGTCACATCGCCCATCGCGATCATGTCGCCGGTGAATTTGACCGGAGCCCCCTGCGCCAGACCAGCCAGCCCGTTCATAGCATCAGGTTCCGACGGGCCTTCGGACGAGACAATGAAGATCGCACCGCGGGCATGAATTTCGCAAGCGCTGCCGCCCTCGTCGCCGGTAAAGCAGCCGACAAAGAAACCCTCCTCCACCATCGGCTCACCATGGGTGCCGGGTTCAAAGGCAAGGGCGGGAGAGGCGAGCAGCAACAGGGCAGCAATCATGCGCATCGGGTCAAGCTTTCGGTTTCGGGGCCGCCTTGGCGGTGGCCGTTTTGGGTTTGGCCTTGCTAGCAGGTTTTGCTGCGGTTTTCTTGACGGTTTTCGCCGCCGCCTTCTTGGCCGGGGCCTTGCGGGCCGGTTTGCCGGACTTGCCCGCCTTTTCCGCAATCAGGATCAGCGCCTCGTCCAGCGCCAGCTCTTCTGGCTCTACCCCTTTTGGCAAGGTGGCGTTGATCTTGCCCCACTTCACATAGGGCCCGTATTTGCCGGGCATCACCTGAATCTCGCCGCCATCGGGATGCACGCCCAGCAGTTTGAGAGGTTCGGCCGCCGCCCCCCCGCGCGGACCCCGGCTGCGCTTTTGCGCCAACACCTCGACCGCGCGGTTCATGCCGACGATGAACACCTCTTCAACGTCGGTCAGGTTGGCATAGGTGCCCCCGTGCTTGATGAAGGGGCCAAAACGGCCCAGACCGGCCTCGACCGGTTGGCCGTCTTCGGGATGCTGGCCGATCAGGCGCGGCAGCGACAACAATTGCAGCGCGCGGTCCAGCGTCAGGGCATCCGGGGCCCAGCCCTTGGGCAGGCTTGCGCGGTCGGGTTTCGGTTGATCCGAGGTTGCCTCACCGCGTTGGACATAAGGGCCGAACCGGCCCGAGCGCAGGGAAATCGGGTTGCCCTCGGCATCCTCGCCCAGGATCTTGCCGTCAACGCCGCCTTCCTCGCCACCCGAGATCGGCCGGGTGTAGCGACATTCGGGATAGTTGCCGCAGCCGATGAACGCCCCGCCCGAGCGTGAGGTTTTCAGATGCAGCCGCCCGGTGCCGCAGACCTGGCATTGGCGCGGATCGCTGCCATCCTCGCGGGACGGGTACAGATGCGGGCTGCGGAAATCGTCGATCCGGGTCAGCACCTCACCAATGCGCAAATCGGCGGTTTCAGCGACGGCGGCGCTGAAGTCCCGCCAGAACCGGGTCAGCACATCCTTGTAGTCGCGCTCGCCGGCGGACACATCATCAAGCTCGGATTCAAGGTCGGCGGTGAAATCGTATTCGACATAGCGGTGGAAGAAATTTGACAAAAACGCAGTAACCAGCCGACCTTTATCCTCGGGGAACAGGCGGTTTTTATCCTTTTTCACATATTCGCGGTCCACGATGGTGGTCAGCACCGACGCATAGGTGGAGGGGCGGCCGATGCCCAATTCCTCCATCCGCTTGACAAGGGTGGCTTCTGTATAGCGCGGCGGGGCTTGGGTGAAATGCTGGTCGGGCGTGACCGCGCCCTTGTCCACCGCCTCGCCCGCGCTCAGTTGCGGCAGGCGGCCTTCGTCATCCTCATCGCCATCCTGGCGGTCGTCGCGGCCCTGATCGTAGATCTTGAGGTAGCCGTCAAACAGCACCACCTGGCCATTGGCGCGGAACGCCACCTCGCCGTCAGGGCTGGCCAGATCGACCGAGGTGCGTTCCATCCGGGCGGCGGCCATCTGGCTGGCCAGGGTGCGCTTCCAGATCAGGTCGTAAAGCTTGCGTTGATCATCCTCCAGCCGCAGCTTTTCCGGCCCCATGGCCATGTCGGTCGGGCGGATACATTCATGCGCTTCCTGCGCGTTTTTGGCCTTGTTCTTGTACATGCGCGGGCTTGGCGGAACATAAGCCTCGCCAAAGCGGCACTTGATCTCGTCGCGGGCGGCCATCACCGCTTCGGGGGCCATGTCGATGCCGTCGGTGCGCATGTAGGTGATATGCCCGGCCTCATAAAGCCGCTGGGCCGCGTTCATGCACTGCTTGGCCCCCATGCCGTGTTTGCGGCTTGCCTCTTGCTGGAGGGTCGAGGTCATGAAGGGCGGCCAGGGGTTGCGGGTGGCGGGCTTTGATTCGACCGACTTGACCAAGAATGTTCGGGAATTGACAGCCTGCACTGCCATTTCTGCGGAAACTGCCGTGGGCATGTCGAATTTCTGCAATTTCTTGCCGCCTAGGGTGACAAGCCCGGCCTCAAACTCTTGCCCCCTGGGGGTGCGGAACAGGGCTTTGACCGTCCAGTATTCCTGGGCGCGAAACGCCTCGATCTCCATCTCGCGCTCGACGATCAGGCGCAGGCAGACCGATTGGACCCGCCCTGCCGATTTCGCGCCCGGCAGCTTGCGCCACAGGACCGGCGACAGGGTGAAGCCCACCAGATAGTCCAGCGCGCGGCGGGCCAGATAGGCCTCGACCAGGGGGGTGTCGATGTCGCGCGGTGCCAGCATTGCCTTGGTCACCGCGTCCTTGGTGATCGCGTTGAAGGTGACGCGCGACACCGTCTTGCCCTTCTTCAGGCTGGAGGCGAGCGCCTCACGCAAGTGCCAACTGATCGCCTCACCCTCACGGTCGGGGTCGGTGGCCAGGATCAGCGTGTCGTCGGATTTCAGCGCCTCGGCGATCGCCTTCACATGTTTGCGACTGTCGGCCCCCACCTCCCAGGTCATGGCGAAACCGTCGTCGGGGGCGACCGAGCCATCCTTGGGCGGCAGGTCGCGAACATGTCCGTAAGAGGCAAGGACCGTATAGCCGGGGCCAAGATATTTGTTGATGGTCTTGGCCTTGGCGGGGGATTCAACGACGACGACTGGCATGCTGCCCCACTTGTTTAACTGGCCCCGCAACTGGCGGCAAACCATGTGGGCGAAGCGGCGGGCTTGTCAACCGGGCGGCAGGCGCGCGGGCGGGCGGGCGGCAGGATCACCCCCTAGCCGACTCGCGCCAGAAGACCGCCGGGGTGCCGGGCAATGCGGCCATCAAGTTCCAAGAGCAGCAGTTCCGGCGCAAGTTCAGCCGAGGTGACCGAAAGATCACGCAGGAGCTGGTCTTCGGCCAGGGGGCTGGGGCCAAGGCGGGTCAGGATCATGCTGTGCAGCAAGGCCGTGTCCTTTAGCGACCGGGACATTGGCACCGGGGGCGAGGGGGCGGGAATCATCAGGCTGGGCTCGGCTTGCGCAACCGGGGCACCCAGCGCCTCCAGCACGTCTTGGGGGCCGCGCACCAACAGCGCCCCGTCGCGAATCAGCCCGTTGCAGCCGGCGGCCCGCGCATCGAACGGGTGACCCGGCACCGCCATCACCTCACGCCCCTGATCAAGTGCCGCGCGAGCGGTGATCAGGCTGCCCGATTTGGCCGCCGCCTCGACCACGACCACCGCAAGCGACAGGCCCGCGACCAGCCGGTTGCGCAGCGGAAAATGCCGCGCCTGCGGGTCCAGCCCCGGGGGGTGTTCGCTGATCCGGCACCCCTTGACCGCAATTTCAAGGGCAAGCGCGGTGTTCTCGGGCGGGTAAATCACATCCACCCCGCCTGCCATCACCGCCACCGTGCTGGCCCCCCCCGTGCTGGCCCCCCCCGTGCTGGTCCCCCCCGTGCTGGTCCCCCCCGTGCTGGTCCCGGCTTCTCCCAAAGCGGCGGCATGCGCCTCGGCGTCGATGCCGCGCGCCAGGCCCGAAACCACGGTGAACCCGGCCGCTGACAGCCCCTGCCCCAGCCGCCGCGCCATTCGCAACCCCAGCGACGAGGCATTGCGCGCCCCGACCAGTGCCACGGCGGGGCGGTTCAAAAGCCCGATATCGCCCAGCGCCCACAAGACCGGCGGCGCATCCGGCAGGTCAAGCAGCGCCCGGGGATACTCTGCCGTGCCATGCACCAAAAGCCGCGCGCCCGCCTTGGCCCCTTGGCGCAGTTCAGCCTCGACGACACCGGGGGGGCAGACCTCATACCCTTCCACCCCGGCGGCGCGGGCGATGTCGGGCAGCACCTGCAACGCCGCACCGGCAGACCCATGTTCTGTCACCAGGCGACGCCAGGTGACCGCCCCCACCCGACGCGAACGGACCAGTCGCAAGGCCGAAGCGGGATCTGGCGCGGGGCTGTGGTGCTGGTCCTCGGCCATCGGGTCCTCCTAATGCTGCCACGCGCAGTCTTGCGGCAACAACGTTAACGAAACCTGAACGGACTCGGCCAACCTCCGGGACTCTGGCGCCATCAACGGCATTGAACCTTGCCGCGATATTTGATCAAATGGTGAAAAGCCCCTCTGTGATGTCCGCCCGGACCGGAAAAGGACCAAGACCATGCTGAACGCCGAAGTCGCCAAGCGCCGTGACGATGCCATCTCGCGCGGGGTGGGCATGATGACCCAGATCTACGCCGACCGCGCACTGAACGCCGAGGTCTGGGATATCGAGGGCAACCGCTACATCGACTTTGCCGCCGGAATTGCGGTCGTGAACACCGGGCATTGCCACCCAAAGGTCATGGCCGCCGTGGCCAACCAGATGACCAAATTCACCCACACCTGCCACCAGGTGATGCCCTATGAGAATTACATCCGCCTGGCGGAACGGCTGAACGACAAGGTGCCGGGCGATTTCAAGAAAAAGACCATTTTCGTGACCACCGGCGCCGAGGCTTGCGAAAACGCAGTCAAGATTGCCCGCATCGCCACGGGCCGGAACGCTGTGATCGCCTTTGGCGGCGGCTTTCATGGCCGGACCTTCATGGGCATGTCGCTGACCGGCAAGGTGGAACCCTACAAGAAGGGCTTCGGCGCGATGATGCCCGATGTCTTCCACGTTCCCTTCCCGATGGACCCGCATGGCATTTCCACCGCCGATGCGATGAAAGGCATGGAAAAGCTGTTCAAGGCCGACCTTGACCCCGCCCGTGTCGCCGCGATCATCTTTGAACCCGTGCAGGGCGAGGGTGGCTTTTACCCCGCGCCGACCGACCTTGTCCGCGCCATCCGCAAGCTTTGCGACGACCACGGCATCGTCATGATCGCCGATGAGGTGCAGACCGGTTTCGCCCGCACCGGTGCCCTTTTCGCGATGGAGGCGCATGGCGTCGCCGCCGACCTGACCACGATGGCCAAGGGCCTGGCCGGAGGTCTGCCGCTGGCCGCTGTCACTGGCCGGGCCGAGATCATGGATGCCGCCAACCCTGGCGGCCTGGGCGGCACCTATGCCGGCAACCCCCTTGGCATCGCCGCTGCCAATGCCGTGCTGGACGTGATCGAGGAAGAAGACCTTTGCGCCCGTGCAAATGAACTCGGGTCAAGGCTCAAGCAGCGGCTGGAGGCGATCCGCGCAACTGCCCCCGAAATCATCGACATCCGTGGCCCTGGTTTCATGGTCGCCGTCGAATTCGCCAATCCCGCCACCCATGAACCCGACGCAGGCTTTACCGGTCGCGTCCGGATGGAGGCGCAAAAGCGGGGGCTGATCCTCCTCACCTGCGGGATATACGGCAACGTCGTGCGCTTCCTGGCCCCGATCACCATCCCGGACGCGCATTTCGCCGAGGCGATGGACATTCTAGAAGCCTCGGTCGCCGCCGCGCGGCAGGGCTAGGCGCGCGATGCGCTATCTGCAAGGCAAGGCCGGAGGCGACGCCTTTGAGGTGTTCGGCAAGATGCAGGCCCTGCAAAGCGCCGGCGGCCCCTCGACGCTGCAGCAGGCGCTTGGCATGTTCTGGCTGGCGCTCGGGCCGGCACAGGTTCGGCCCGAAGAATATTATACCTATGCCCTTTGGCGCAAAGACCGGCGACAGGCCTTTCTGAACGGGTTTCTGCCGAACTGGCGCACCCGCTTGTTCAACAGCTCGCTTGCGATGCCCACACGCCGCGCTGCCGGTGCCCATAGCCGCGACAAGCTGGCCAATGAGGCGGTGCTGGCGGCGCGAGGCCTGCCCCTGACGCGCAGCCGGGCGGTATTTGCCCCGGCGGGACAACCGGTCGCGGACCAGATCGCCGCCCTGCCCGGGCTGACGGTCTTGCGCTCGACGGAAGATCTTGTCGCGTTTCTGTCGGACCCGGCGATCTATCCGCTGTTCGGCAAACCGCGCGCCGACAGCTTTGCCCGGGGCGCAGCGGTCTTTGAGCGGTTGGCCACGCCGGGTGTCGTGCAATTCCTGGACGGCCAGACCGCCGCCCTGACCGATCTTGCTGCCGAAATCGCCACCGACTGGGGCACCGGCTATATCTTCCAGCCCTTTTACCGCTCGGCGGCGGCGCTTGCCCGCCATACCGGACCGGCAATGGCCTCGGTGCGGATTGTCACGCTGTTGACCGATCGGGGAGTTGAGCCCTGGTATGGGGTGATCCGGCTTCCGGCACGGTCGGCGATGCATGACGGCGATGCGCCAGACCAGCGGATCTGGGGGCTGATCGATATTGCCACCGGCACCATCGTCAAACTGCGTGAGTTGCGCGACCCCATGACGCCGGACCTGACCCATGGCCATGACCCTGACCTGGCCTTTCTGGGCACCAGGTTGCCGCATTGGGACCAGGCGGTTGAGCTGTGCCGACTGGGTCACGAAAGCTTTCCGGCGGACGGGATCATCGGCTGGGATGTCTTTCTGACCGAGGACGGGGCCCTGCTGAACGAGGCAAACGTCAACCCGGGACATGTGTATCAGGTTGCAGCACAACGCCCGCTCTTGAACCCAGACATGCGCCCAGCTTACGCGCGCGCGCGCGCCTTTGCCCGCAAGCATGGCGGCGGCAAGCGGCGGTTCTAATCCTCGCCTGGCAAGCGCCCTTTCCTTGGCGGCGGGCAGCGGCTAAAGAGACGTCCTCTTTGCGCAAGGCCCCAGATGACCGACGCCGCCCCCGGGATCATGCTTTCTGCCGCTGGCGCAAGCCTTGGCGGCAAGCGGATCCTGCAGCCCCTGACGCTGCACCTGACGGAACCCCGGATCGGGATTCTGGGCCGAAACGGGTCGGGCAAGACCACGCTTCTGCGGCTGATCGCCGGGCTGATCGCCCCTGATGCGGGCAGCGTCCGGGTGGATGGCATCGATCCCTACCAAGATCGCAAGGGGGCGCTGGCTGCGCTTGGCATCCTGTTTCAAAACCCCGACCACCAGATCCTCTTCCCCACGGTCGAGGAGGAACTGGCCTTTGGCCTGATCCAGCAGGGCCTGCCCCGGCCTCGGGCGCTGGCCCGGGCGCAAGAGGCCCTGAGGGTGGAAGGCCGCGCGCATTGGGCCCGCGCGCCCGTGACCAGTCTTAGCCAGGGACAGCGGCATTACCTGTGTCTGATGGCGGTGCTGCTGATGCAACCCGGCACCATCCTGTTGGACGAACCCCTGGCGGGCCTTGATCTGCCGACGCAAGCCCGTCTGGCGCGGCGGTTCGCCACCCTGTCGGCGCGGCTGGTGACCATCACCCATGATCCGGCGGGCCTGAACACGGCAGACCGGGTGCTTTGGCTGGAGGCGGGCCAGATCGTCGCCGACGGGCCTCCGGGCCAGGTGATCCCCGCCTTTACCGACGCTATGACACGCGAGGGGGCACGCGATGCTGACGCCGACCTTTCCGGGTGACAGCCCGCTGCACCGCTTGGCAGCGGGGGTAAAGCTGGCGGCTCTGGCAGGTTTGGGCATCGCGGTGGGTGCCACCGCGCAACCGGTGCTGCTTGGGCTGGCGCTTGTCGCGGTCTGGCTGGCCTATCTGCCGCTTGGCCTGACCGAGGCCGCCGGCTTGCCCCAAAGGCTTTGGCCGCTGTGGCCTTTTGTGCTGGTGATTGGCGGCTGGCATCTGTGGCGCGGCACCCCCGAGGCCGGGCTGATCGTGATCTTGCGGATGCTGACCATGTTCGCCGCCGCGACGCTGCTGTTGCGGACCACCCGGTTTGATGCGCTGCTTGCCGCGTTCTCGGGACTGTTGCGCCCGTTTGACCGCCTGGGCCTGCCGGTGGACCGGATCGCGCTGGCCCTGGCGATGACCGTCCGCTTTATCCCGGTGCTGGCGTTGCGGGCCGAGGCGCTGGCCACGGCCTGGCGGGCACGCGCCGCCCGCAAACCCCGCCACCGCCTGCTTGCCCCCCTCACCCTTGCCGCCCTGGACGAGGCCGACCGCGCCGCCGAGGCCTTGCGCGCCCGCAGCGGTTCGGTCTAACGGACTGTTCACAGCCACCGGAGACGCCACTTGGAACGCAACATCGCTTATATCGCCCTTTTTGCAGCACTGATCTCGGTTTTGGGCTTTCTGCCCCGGATCGACCTGATCGCGGGGGTGCCGATCACCTTTCAATCGCTGGGGGTGATGCTGGCAGGTGCAGTCCTTGGCGCTCGCAAGGGGGCGATGGCGGTCTTGCTGTTCGTGGCACTCTTGGCGCTGGGGCTGCCGCTTTTGTCTGGGGGGGCCAATCTGTGGTCGGTGCTTTACACCCCTCGGATCGGTTATGTGCTGGCGTTTCCGGTCGCGGCTTTTGTCACCGGCTGGCTGACCGAACGGTTGACGATGCTGCCGCTGGCCCTTGCAGCCGGCCTTGCCGCGGTCGGGGGGGGCATGGCAGCACTTTACGCGATCGGTATTCCGGTTGCAGCCTGGCTGAATGACCTGACCCTGTCCGAGACGGCGACCGGGGCGCTGGCCTTTGTTCCCGGCGATCTGGTCAAGGCGGTGGTCACCGGCCTGGTGACCGCGCAACTGGCACGGATGCGCCCCGGCGTCGTGATGTCACGACCCTGAGGCTGCGACCAAAAGCGCCGAACCGATCCCCCCGGCCGAGGCGATGGCAGCAAGACCCTGCCCCGCCTTCAGGCCGTGAAACAGCCGCACCGCCAGGATCGCGCCCGAGGCCCCGATCGGATGCCCTCGCGCCAGCGCCCCGCCACCGGGGTTGACGCAGTCCGGGTCAATCCCGGCACCCTCGACCACCGCGATGGCTTGGACGGCAAAAGCCTCCATGATCTCGGCCTGGGTCAGGGGGGTGCCGTCCCAGACCCGCGCAATTGCCGCAAGCGGGGCAAGGCCCGGATCTTCGGGGGCTGCGCCAACGGTCGCCCCGGCCAGAAGCGCAAGGCCCCGACCCTTGGCGATCCGGTCGGACACCACCAGGCAGACCGCCGCCGCATCTGCTGCGACCGCTGCCGTCGCCGCCGTGACGTCGCCCTGCAACACCGACGCACGGGCCAGCAAGGCCGGGGTCAACCGGCGCGCAAAGGGGTCGCGGCAGAGACCAAGCAAAGGAACGATTTCCGCCGCATGATCGGCTTGCAACGCCTTGGCATGGCTGGCGGCGGCCCAGGCTTCGGCGCGGGCACGGCTGATCAAAAGGCGGGTCCCCAGCGCCGCCGCCGCTGCCGCCATCGGCGGGTCACGGTCGGGCCAGGGGGTGAAGGGGGCTTCATCATAAGCAACCGGCGGGCCACCTTCCGGGTCGGTCGCGAAGCGCAAGGGGCGACGGGAATAGCTTTCCACCCCGCCCGCCAGCACGATGTCCGCCGCGCCGCTGTCCACCAGCGCCCGCGCCACCAGGATCGCGTCCAGCCCGCCCGCGCATTGCCGGTCGATGCTCAGCCCTGCCACCCGGTCAGCCAGTCCCGCCGCCAAAGCCACCCGCCGGGCTGGATTGCCCCCCGCGCCCAGCGCATTGGCCAAGATCACCTCGTCGGTCTGGCCAGGGTCAAGCCCCGCATCCGCAAGGCAGGCCAGAAGCACCGGGGCGGCCAAAGCCTCGATCGACAACCGGGCAAAGGCACCCCCGCGTGGCACCACCGCCGTTCGCCGCGCCGCGATCAGCCGGGCCATTTCAGCCGGTCCCGAAGCTGCACAAGGTCGGTCTTCCCCGACGGCAAAAGTGGCCACTCTTCAAGCCAGATCATGGCCTTGGGGGCCTTAAGGGGCCCGAGCCTTGCGCGCAGGGCGGCCATGATCTGCGCCTCGTGCGTCCGGTCACCCTGCGCCATGGCGACCAGCACATGGCCGCGCAACCCATCCGGCACCGGCAGCACCGCCGCGCGATCGACCCCCGGCTGATCGGCCAGCAGGGTCTCGACCGCCTCGGGGTACACGTTCTGATCGGCAATCGTGACCATGCGTCCCTTGCGACCCGACAGGTACAGAAATCCACCCGCCATCCGCCCCACCTCGCCGGTGGAAAGCCAGCCGTCGCGCCAGCGGGCGTGGCCGGGATCACACGGATAAGTCAAGAAAAGATAGGGACTTCTGACCCAGATCTCGCCGTCGTCATCCAGACGGATCGCGACCCCGGGATAGGCCTGCCCGACCGCGCCCGGCGGCGTGTCGGGGCTGGCAAGGGTGATGAAACTGGTCTCGGACGCGCCATAGAACTCATGTATCCGGGCAGAAGGGGCCGCTGACGCAAGCGCCTGACGCAACGGCGCGTCAAGCTTTGCCCCCCCGATCAAAAGCCGCTGCAAATCGGGGTAGGTCCCACCGCTGGCCACCACAAGGCGAAGCTGGGCCGGGGTGCCGTAGACGTGCGTTATCCGGTCGCGCGCCAGCGCCCTTGCTTGCGCGGCGGGACGCAAACTGTCGTATAGATGCAAGTGGCAACCAAGATGCAATGCCTCGATCGCCGCATAAAGCGCCAGGGAATGGACCAGTTGCCCCAGCACCGCAACCCGTGCCCCCGGGCCGATCCCCATCCCCGACGAGACCGCAAAGCTGGCCATCCAGGAGGCTTGGGTTCGCAGGATGCGGCGTGGTGATCCGGTGGACCCCGAGGTCAGGGTTTCAAACACCGGTTCCTTGGCGGGCTGCGGTCCGGGCTGATCCATCGCACCCAGACGAAAGCAAGACAGGCCAATGGCTTGGGCCAGACCCTCTGCGCTAGCCCCGATCACCGGACCGAAGGGCGGATGGTCAGGTGGGGGCGGGCAAAGCTCGCGTCCGTCCGCGTCGTACAGACGGGCGTCGGGGTGCCAGCAAAAGCGGTCTGTCATGCGGTCAGAAGGCTGGCCATGCGGCGCAGCGCCAGCGTGTAGCCTTCGGTGCCGAACCCGGCAATCACCCCGTCCGCGCGTAGACTGATGTAGGAATGGTGCCGAAACGCCTCACGCCGGTGAATGTTGGATATATGCACTTCCAGCACCGGCCCGTCAAAGGCGTTCAGCGCATCCAGAATCGCGATCGAGCTGTGGGAATAGGCCCCCGGGTTGATGATGATCCCGGCCGACTGGTCGCGCGCCTGCTGGATCCAGTCGACCAGTTGGCCTTCATGGTTGGACTGCAAGGCGCAGAGGCGCAGGCCCAACTCCTCGGCCAGACAGGCGACCTTGGTGGCCACATCCTCCAGCGTCTCCCGGCCATAAAGTTCTGGCTGCCGCTGACCAAGCAGGTTCAGGTTCGGGCCGTTCAGAAGGGTCACAAGCTTGGGCATCAAAGATCCTTTACGGAATTTGGCCAAGGATGACGTGACCCGAAGCCGAACCGCAAGGGAAAAGACGCCGCCCGCCTTGCCCGAAAAGGCAGGGGAACACCGCTAATCGGCCCAGGCCCGAAACCGCAGTCACGCCACCTTTTCCAGCCCCAGATCGGGTCCGATGCCCAGCGCGCAAAGCACATCGCGGGTCAGGTCAGCGCGGTTGAGGGTGTAAAAATGCAGGTCCTCGACCCCACCGCGCAGCAGACGATCACACAGGGCAGTGCAGTGGGTCAGGGCCAACAGCCCCTCGCGCCGGTCACGGGTGGCAGTGGCAAAGGCCTCGTCCAGGCGCTGCGGAACGGTGGTGCCACAGCGGTGGGCCAGGCGTTTTGCCCCCTCCCAACTGGTGATCGGCAGGATGCCGGGAATGATCGGCGCGGTGATCCCGGCCTTGGCGCAGGCATCCCGAAAGCGCAGGAACGTGTCAGCCTCAAAGAAGAACTGGGTGATGGCCGCGCTGGCCCCCGCATCGATCTTGCGTTTCAGCCAGGTGACATCGGCGGCACCGTCGGCAGCATCGGGATGAGGCTCTGGGTAGGCCCCGACGCGCAAGGTGAACTTGCCGGTCTTCGCCAGCGCCTCGACCAGTGCCACCGAATGGGCAAATCCCTGGGGGTGCGGGACGAACCGCGCCGAACCCGCCGGGGCATCCCCGCGCAAGGCGACGATTTCGGTCACGCCAGCGGCGGCATAAGCCTCGGCAACCGCCATCGTCTCGGTCTGGCTGGCCCCCGCGCAGGTCAAATGTGCAGCAACGGTCAGGTTGGTGCCGCGGCAAAGGGTTGCGACCGCTTCTTGCGTCAAGGCCCGGGTGCTGCCACCGGCGCCATAGGTCACAGAGACAAAGGCGGGCTGGAGGGGCGCAAGGGTCCTCACCGTGTCCCATAGTTTGAACGAAGCCTCCAGCGACTGGGGCGGAAAGAATTCAAAGCTGATCCGGGGGCTGGGCATGGCGGTCTCCTGTCACCCCCTTGTCGCAGATGCCGAAATGTGAGACAAATTCATAGTATTCACAATTATCATGCGGATCATTCATGTATATCGAACTGCGCCACCTGCGCACCATCCGCGCAATCCAGCAGGCCGGGGGCCTCGCACGGGCGGCTGAGATGCTGCATATCACCCAGTCCGCGCTAAGCCATCAGGTCAAGGGGCTGGAGGATCAGGCCGGGATGGAGCTTTTTGTCCGCCGATCAAAACCGATGCGCCTGTCAGCGGCCGGGCACCGCATGCTGCGCGCCGCCGAACGGATCTTGCCCGAGATCGACGCGATGGAGGATGAATTTCGCGCGTTGCGGGCGGGACGCACCGGACGGCTGCACATCGCCATCGAGTGTCACGCCTGCTTTGACTGGCTGTTTTCGGTGCTGGAACTGTTCCGCACAGCCTGGCCCGAGATTGACGTCGACATCAAGGCTGGCCTTGCGTTCGAGGCGCTGCCCGCGCTGCATCGTGAGGATATCGACCTGGTAATCTCATCCGACCGCGAGCCGCCTCCTGGTGTCGTGTTCAACCCGCTGTTTGATTATCACCCGACCTTTGTCGCCTCGGCCCTGAACCCGCTGGCGGCCAAGGCGGTGATCACCGCCGAAGATTTCCGCGACCAGGTGCTGATCACCTATCCGGTCAGCCGCGACAAGCTGGATGTGTTCACCGAGATCCTGACACCGGCCAAGGTCGAACCGCTGGCCCAACGCACGGCAGACCTGACGGCGGTAATCCTGATGCTGGTCGGGTCGAACCGGGGTGTCGCGGTTCTGCCGGACTGGGTGATGCGCGAGGTGCGGTCGAAGGCCGATTATGTGACGCGACCGCTCGGGCCAGGTGTGGTGACAAAAAGAATGTATGCGGCAACCCGAACGGAAGACGTCGGCAAGCCCTATATGGCGCATTTCCTGCGGCTGGCGCGCAGCGAGCCGGTAAAGCTGCAAAGACCGTAGGCCGGCACCCTTGCCCACCCGGTCTATCCCGAGTTTTCCAACGCCAGCCCGGCATTCCCGATCATCAGGTCGCGTCCGGAATGAATATCCCCTGCCAGTTGCAGGGCAAAGCGGTCGGCGTCACGCAGGCGCACCTCGGTCAAGGTTTCCTCGATTTGCAGGTCATCTGTCCCCAGGGCGTGCAAAAGCATCCCCCCCATCGCCAAAGCTGCGTCAAAAGTTTCGCGGACGGGCTTTTCGACGCCTGCCTTGATCAGTTCAATCGAATGGCGGCGGTCAAAGCTGCGGGCAAAGACCGGGATCAGCGGACATTCATCGCGCAAAAGCTGCGCGATGCGCAGTGCCGCCCCGACGTTGTCAATCGCGATGACGGCCGCCCGGGCATTGGCGGCCCCGGCGGCGCGCAGGATGTCCAGCCGCGTGCCATCGCCGAAGTACACCTTGAAACCGAACTCACGCGCGGTGGTTATCGCCACCGGGTCGGTATCGATGATCGTCAGACGGTGACCACGCCTGAGAAGCGGCTGGCTGACCACTTGACCAAAGCGGCCAAAGCCGATCAACAGCACCGCACTGCCATCATCTTCGGGGGAGGGCAGGCCTTCGCCGGAAACCAGGGGGTCGGGCATGAACCGGTCATGCAGCAGCACAAAGATCGGCGTCATCACCATCGACAGGATGATGATCGCGCTTAACACAGCGCTTGCCTCGCTGCTGATCAGCCCGACCGACTGGGCTGCGGCGTAAAGCACAAAGGCGAACTCTCCGCCCTGCGCCATGAGCACCAGCCGCTCGACCGCTTCAGGGTGACGGGCCCCGAAGGCGCGGGCCACCAGGTAGATCGCCAGCATCTTCAGCGCCGTCAAAGCCACCACCGCCACCAGGATCAGTCGCCAGTTTGCCGCCACCACGCCCAGGTCCAGCGTCATTCCGACGGCCAGGAAGAACAGGCCCAGCAGCAGGCCGCGGAAAGGCTCGACATCGGCTTCCAGCTGGTGGCGATAGGACGATTCCGACAACAGCACCCCGGCAAGGAACGCCCCCATTGCCGCAGACAGCCCGCCCAGCTGCATTGCCAGCGCCGCGCCCAGCACGATCAGCAGGGCCGCCGCCGTCATCACCTCACGCGCGCGGGACGTGGCAAGAAGCGCGAAGGCCGGGTTGATCAGGTAGCGCCCAGCCAGGATCAGCGCCGCGACGGTGCCAAGACCGGTGGCGATGCCCCAGGCCCGGTCGGCCAGGGTCACCGTTTCGCCCCCTGGGGCCAGGAAGGTCACCATGGCCAAAAGCGGCACGATCGCCAGGTCCTCGAACAGCAGGATAGACACCATGCGCTGGCCCTTGGGGGCCGAAATCTCTCCCCGCTCTTCCAGCATCTGCATGACGATGGCGGTCGAGGTCAGCACAAACCCCGTCCCCCCCACCAGCGCCGGCGCAAACGGATAGCCAAGCGCAAGGCCGACCAGCGACAACAACCCCATCGCCACCAGCACTTGCGCCAGGCCAAGGCCAAAGATGTCGCGTCGCGTCGCCCAAAGCCGCGACGGGTGCATTTCCAGCCCGATGATGAAAAGAAACATCACCACGCCAAGCTCGGCCACGTGCAAAAGCGCCAAGGGGTCGGAAAACAGCCCAAGACCAAACGGGCCGACCGCCAGCCCTGCCGCAAGATATCCCAGCACCGACCCAAGGCCGACCCGCTTGAACAAAGGCACCGCCACAACCGCCGCGCCCAGCAGCGTAACGATGGCCGGAAGGTCCACGCCGGTGCTTTCAGTCGCCATGCTCTCCTCCTTTCTGCAAAGCCTGCCGGTCAAAGACAGTCTTGGCAAGCGGCAACACAAAGGGGGGTTCCCCTGACCGCCCAACGATCCGGCCGATGCCGCAATCACGGGCGTTCACAGATTTTTTCGTTGACTCGTGGCGCTTTGCTTGGATCATCGGGGCCTGTGGTAACATATGCCGGAGTCTTCCATGCGCCGCTTGTGCATCGCCCTTGCCCTTGGGTTTTTGTCCGCCACCGCCAATGCCGCCATGGCGGAACGTGTGGTTGCCCGGGTCTCGATCTCGACCCAGACCATGAAGGTCTATCATGAGGGGCGGCACCTGTTCACCTGGTCGGTTTCGACCGCGAAAGAGGGCAAGGTCACCCCGATCGGGACCTATGTCGGGGCCGAGGCGCTGTCAAAAAACCACCGCTCACGGCTTTACAACGGCGCGCCGATGCCCTTCGCCATCTTCTACGATGGCGACTATGCGATCCACGGCACTGACCAGATCAGCCGCCTTGGTGCCCCCGCCAGCCATGGCTGCGTGCGGCTGCATCCCGACAACGCCGAGATCCTGTTCAGCATGGTAAAGGCCGAAGGCATGGACAACATGCGCGTAGAGATCGTGCAGTAGGGCCCTTGGTCCGGTCGAGGGGGAAGGATGAAGGTCCACGGCAAGCTTCTTGTGGGCCTGGCAATCCTTGCCCTGCTTGGCCTTTTCATGCCCGCCCTGATCATCGTTACGGCGATGTCCATCATCGGGCTGCCTTTGGCGGCAGGGCTGTGGGTTGCACCGGCTGTGTCGACCGTCTTGATCCCGGCGCGGATCTTGCAAACCAGCGTTCTGGATCCCAGGCTGCCACGTTGGGCCGGGTTTGCCACCTGGGCCATAGGCGTGGCTTTGGTATTGGGGGTATTGGCGGGCGTTGCAGCACTTGACCGCCGGGCACAAGCGGCCAAGGTCGGGGCGCTGATTGCTGGCGATCTGGCCGCGCTGCAGCTGCCAATTTCGCCCGGAATCATTGCCATTCGCAGCGCCGATCGGGACGATATCTGCAATGACCTTTGCCGCAGGCTCCTTCTGACTGGCGCGGCGACGACGGTGCTACTGCAGACGGTCACGGACCCGATGGTGCCACTTGATCCCACGTCAACCGCGCGGGCCTATTGGCTGGAACCACGCGAGGTTTGCCCCGAAGCGGCGCTTGGCAGGGATGGCGGATCCGCGTTGAACTTCCCGCAAGGGCAAGAGTTCGGTCTGGTCCAGCGCCCGGCCTCCAGCCTGGTGCTGATCCGCAGCCGGATTGCCCAGGGCACTTGCCTGATTGACGGGCCAGCGCGGTTGGATGCGGCAGACGTGGTCATCTCGCGGCTGGACCTGACCGAAAAGCCGCTGGGGAACACCATCGGCTTTCGACCAGGCACGGCGTTGATCGAGGCGGACCGGCTGACCGTGCATCAAAAGGGTGCAAATGGCCTGAGAGAGACCTATCGCTGGACCGGGGGCACGGTCTGGCGCATGTGGCCGGTAGCTGTCCCGGTGCCGACCTTTGGCTATGCGTTCAATATGGGCCAAGGATTTGGTCGCAGCGAAACGGTCTTCAATACCGACGCGCGCTACTACGTCGGCCCCGATTGGCCGGGCTTTCTGGCCGATACTGTGGGTCTGGCCTTGGTGCCGGAAGATGATGGTCGGGACGGCACCCGTGCAGCGATCATCGCCGTGCTGGACCGGCCGGGGGTCGTGGCGGACGGCAACCTCCAGCTTATCCAAGGCTATCTTGATGAGGTTGGCACCGAGATGATCATTGCGCCCGCCAACCAGCCCTCGCCTTCGCAGCCGAAGGATCGTGCGCTTTGGCTGCGGATCTTTCTTGATGACCGTGTGCCGCTGCCCTATGTCGCCGTAAACTCAATGCCCCCGGCTGATCTTTTGACCGAGGTCGAAGTGGCCACAATCGCCCGGGCGGCGTTTGACCGGCTCTGGCGCGCCGATCTGGCGATGCCGGACGAGGGCCGACACGCAGGCGACATTCTGGCCCGTCTGCCCGACAGCGCCTTACCGATCGTCCGCGACGACCTTTTCCGTTTGACTGAAAACCGCGACCGGCGCTGGTGGTCCCTGCGCCTGCTGACCCGGCTGACGGCCTTTGGCCAACAGGGTGCCGAGCGGCTGGCATTCCTGATCGGCGACGCCAGGGTCGAGGATCGGGCGCAGGACTATGAGGCATGGCAGCATCCCTATCTGGCTGGGCTGATCGGCCTGTGCCGGATGGGTCCCGCCGGCGCTTTACAACGCGGCACCATTGACGCGCTGATTGACGCGGGCACGGTCGAGGTAAGCGATACGACTTACGGGCGCCTGACGGTCAACATGCTGGTGGCGATTGGCTATGCACGCGAAGATATAGCTGCGGCAAACCTGCGGTCCGCATCCCCCTACGAAACTGGGCGGCTGGAAAGTGAAATCAACCGCGCGCTGCGCCAACCTGATTGCACCTATTGATCCTGCCCCAGTGCCCTTCCCTTCCCCTCCCCTTGCGCCTATACGGACGCCCGGACCGACCGGAGACCCGCTAATGCAAGGCAGTGCCAACCTCAACCTGATGATCAAGGCCGCCCGCAAGGCGGGTCGCAGCCTGGTCAAGGACTTCCGCGAGGTTGAGAACCTGCAGGTCTCTTCCAAGGGGCCGGGCGATTTTGTCAGCCGCGCCGACCGTGAGGCCGAGCGACTGATCAAGGAAGACCTCCTTGGCGGTCGGCCGACCTATGGCTGGTTGGGCGAGGAAACCGGCGGTGCCGAAGGGGCCGACCCGACCCGGCGCTGGATCGTCGATCCGTTGGACGGCACCACCAATTTCCTGCACGGCATGCCGCATTGGGCGGTGTCGATCGCGCTGGAGCACAAGGGCGAGATTGTGTCCGCCGTGGTCTATGACCCCGCCAAGGATGAGATGTTCTGGGCCGAAAAGGGCACCGGGGCCTGGCTGAACGACAACCGCCGCCTGCGCGTGTCGGGGCGCCGGGTGATGCAAGAGGCGGTCTTTGCCACCGGCGTGCCCTTCGGGGCCAAGGCCACCCTGCCCGCCTTCCTGCAAGACCTTGCCCGGCTGATGCCAGCCTGTGCCGGGGTGCGGCGCTGGGGGGCGGCGGCGCTGGATCTGGCCTATGTCGCCGCCGGCCGCTACGAAGGGTACTGGGAGCGCGAGTTGCAGCCCTGGGATGTTGCCGGTGGCATTTTGCTGGTCAAAGAGGCTGGCGGCATGGTCGAAGGCCTGCGCAAGGGTACCGCACCCTTGGACGGGGCATTGATCGCGGGCAATGACGGCCTGTTCGACGCCTTTGCCGGGGTGATCCGGGGCTGACCGCGCCTGTCGGCAGGATCAGTGGTTGATCTCTTCCTGACGGACGAACATGTTGCCCCAGGCGCGGTCGATCAAGTCGGGTGTCATCCGGTAGGGAACACCCTCAAAATCGCAAACCGAGATCATCTGGTCGATCAGGAACACCGGCTGGTAGTTGGCATAGTTGTTCTCGATCGTCGGGAACTTTTCCTTCATCAGATACATCATCGCATGTTCGTCCAGCGGCATCTTCCGCTTGCGCGCGACCATGGCGAAGATTTTCAGGAAGTTCTCCTGTGACGGACCATCGATCTTGATCTTGAAGAAAATCCGCCGCAAGGCCGCGCCGTCGAAGATCTGGTTGGGGTGGAAGTTGGTCGAAAAGATCACCAGCGTGTCGAAGGGCACGGTAAATTTTTCGCCCGACTGCAGCGCCAGAATGTCGCGCGATTCTTCCAGCGGCACGATCCAGCGGTTGACGATCTTTTGCGGTGGCTCGGCCTGGCGACCAAGGTCGTCGATGATGAAGATGCCGCCGGTCGCCTTCAGCTGCAGCGGGGCCTGATAGGTTCGCGCGGTCGGGTTGTAGGTCAGATCCAGCATCTCAAGGCTAAGTTCGCCGCCGGTGATCACGCTGGGACGTTCACACAGCACATAGCGGTTGTCGAACCGGTTCGAGGTGCGGCGCAGCGAATTCGGGTCGTCAGCCGCGGATTCCGCGGCGGAATGTACGATCGGATCGTAAACGGTGATGATCTGGCCGGAATATTCGATGGCGCGGGGCACAAAGACCTTGTCACCCAAGGCCGCACGAATCCCGTGGCTGATCGACGACTTGCCGTTGCCGGGTGGGCCATAAAGCAGGATCGACCTGCCCGAAGTGACCGCCGGCCCCAGGTTGTCAATCAAGTCGGGCGGCAGGATCAGGTGGCCCATGCCGGCAAGCAACTGTTCCTTGTTCAGCTTGATGTCGCGCACCGACTGGCGCTTGATCTGCACCTCATACTGCGTCAGCGGCACCGGCATCGCGCCATAATATTCCGACTGCGACAGCGCATCCAGCGCGCGGGCCTTGCCGGCATCGGTCAGCTCATAGCCCATTTCGCCGCCGGCGGTGGCATGCATGGTGCCCGTGGCGGTCAACAGCTTTTGCGTGCGCGCCATGTCAACCAGTTCCAGCGTCAGCGGCACCGGCAAAGAGATCAGCTTCGCGATCGAACTGACCTGATCCAGGTTGCTGCGGAACATCGACTTCAAAAGGATGTCGCGCATCATCACGATCGACAAGCCCGTGTCGGCCAGGCTGCGCGGCGATGGTGGCGGCGTTACATTCGAAACCCCGGCTTCAGCGTTCATTCAACCGGCTCCTTGCGCAATGAGGTCGCTCTTGATGGCCCGGACGCTAGCACCCGGATGTGTCAGGCGTGCGGCCAGGCGGCTGCCACAAGATAGAAGACCACAATCCCCGACAATGCAAATCCCAGGGGAAAGAAAATCCGCTGCGACCAGCTTTCCCAATCCGGGGTCGCGCGGCGGACCGCCGGAACAGCCTTGAGCACACGATGCAGGATCAGCGCCCCCACCAGGCAAGAGGCGACCACGACAGCAACCCAAAGCGGATTGGCACCCACAAAGATCGGGGCCATGGCAGCCGCATATTTCGCATCCCCGGCACCAAATCCACCCATGGAATACAGCAGGAAGCCGACAATCAGGACAATCCCCGCCAGGGCAAAGCCCCAGAACCAGGCGGTCAGGCTGGGCACGGCGAGCCACCCCAGGATCGGCCAAACCGCCAGCAGCGCCAGAACCGCCTTGTTGGGGATCTTCATCCGCGCCATGTCGTTCACCGCCACCCAGATGGCGATGGGCAGCACGGGCACCAGCAGGATCAAGGCACCGGTTGGCGTTATCATTACAGTTGCACGTTCGCATCCAGCGCATCAAGGCTGCGGGTTGCGGCCTCAAAGTGCTGCGGATGGGTGTCGATCGCCTGTTGCAACAGACCCTTTCCAACGGCGATATCGCCCTGCTTGATGGCGGCGAGGGCCATCGAATACAAAAGCTCGGCCCGTTCCTGCTGCGTCATCCGCACCACCGGCAGATCGTATTTGCGCTGCGCCGCGCGGGCCAATACCAGGTTGTTCTTGGCGGTAAACATCGACGGATCGTAGGTCAACGCCTCGACAAACAGCTTTTCCGCCGCCGCATGCTCGCCCCGGGTCAGCTTGGAAAAGCCCCAGTTGTTCAGCACATTCGCAGGTTTTGTCGTCAGGCTGACGGCGATTTCGTAAAAGCTGTCGGCCTTTGCCCAGTTCTTGTCCGAGTCCGCAACCAAAGCCTCAACCCGGTAGCGGTCAAAGGTTTCATGCGTCGGCGGGATCAGGTTCAACTCGGCCTTGGCCGCGTCCCACTCATTCGCGCGGATCAATGCATCCGCCAGCATCACGCGGTCTTCGGGCGTCGATTCCGCGTTGGCCACCACATCGCGCCAGGCAGCGGCCCCTTCTGTCGGTTTCTGCGCCCGCACCAGCGACCGCGCCAGCCCGCGCTGCAAGTCGATCCGACCGGGGTCGGACTCAAGTGCGCTAGAGAAATAGGCGACCGCCTCGTTCGGGTCGGCCGCGGTGATCATCACTTCGTTAAGGCTGGCCTGATCTTCGGCGCTGATATCCTTAAGCGCCCGTTCGACCTGTTCCTGACTGTTCGTCGTGCAGGCCGACAAGGCCAGTGCGCTGCTCAGGCACAGCGCCAAAGTACCGGTGTGGCGCATGTTTTGCGTCCTTTTTTAAACTGCCCGGGGCTCTTCGCTCACAATTCGGTAAGAAGTACGTATTCGCCCTTCTCACGCCGCATGAGGCGGAGCCCGCTCTCTTCTTGTTGGTCTTGCCCTTCAGTATACACACTTGCTTCGCTTGCGGCGATAGCCAGCTTTAGATTTTCACGAATCGAGTCCGTTTGGCCACTATCTTGCGCAAACGCGCGCTGGAACATTGACCTGGCCTCGCCAAGCTGACCTGATTCCATCAGCGCAACACCCAGATTGTTCATGGCGGGCACGAAGGTGGGGTCTGCCATGAGCGCCTGGCGCAGGATCTTTTCGGCCTGCCCCAGGCGACCAAGCGCAAGATTGGCCGAACCAATTGCCGACAGTGTATCGACATTCATCCCGGTTTCGCCCGCCGCGCGGTAATAGGCCTTGAGCGCAAGCTCATACTCCCCCGCCTCCATCAGCCGGTGGCCTACGGTCAGGCCATCGACCGTGTCCTTGCTGGTATCGACGCCAAACGGCACGTCGCGCGTTACCCCCCCCGAAGGAACGCAGCCCGCCCCGCCGAAGATGGAAAGAACCGCAAGCCACTGCATGAAAATCCGCACGGGTCGGGCGTCCTTGTCTAAAGCCCGCCGATGGTCGTCGCGATGCCGTGCAGCGACGGGCCGATCAGGATCACCAAAAGCGGCGGCAGCGTGAACAGCATCGTGCCAAGGGTCAGCTTGGTCGGCAGCATGTTGGCCTTTTCCTCGGCGCGCATGATCCGCTTGTCGCGCATGTCGGCAGAGTAGACGCGCAGCGCCTCGGCGATGGAGGTACCGAAGGTGGCCGACTGCACCAGGGTTGTCACGAAAGACGCCACGTCAGGCACGCCGACCCGCTCGGCCATGTCTTTCAAGACTGTGGTCCGTTCCTTGCCGGCCTTCACTTCTTGCGCGACCATGTCGAACTCATCGGCCAGCGCCGGATAACCGGACCGGCTTTCCCGGCCGACCCGGATGATCGACTGATCCAGCGACTGCCCTGCTTCGACGCAGACCAACATCAGATCCAAGGCATCCGGAAACCCCTCGATGATCTCGGACTTGCGCTGCTCTACCCGCTTGTCGACCCAGTAGCGCGGCAGGAAATAGCCGATGCCGCAGGGCAAAAGCGTGTACATCAGCATCTGGTTGCTGGAAAGTTCCTGGCCGTTCACCGTAGCCGCCAGCGCCAGCAGCCCGCCAACGGCCAGACAGGACAGCCCAAGCACCAACTGCATGGCATGAAACATCCGCACTGCGTTTTTCGAGGTGTAACCCGCCCGGATCATCTTCAACTTGGCGGCAGAAAGTTCCTCTTTCTCTTGCGGTTCCAGAAATTGGGCGAACTTTTCCAGCTTGTCGACCTTGGTTTCGGTCCGGCGCAGCTTTTTCTTGCTGCCGTCGGCCACGCCTGGCGCCTGCTCTTTCAGCTCGCGAAACCGGTCGCGCTGGCGCTTCATCATTGTCGGCAGGGCGATCAGGACCAGCAGAAAGCCCAGCAAGCCCACCGCCATCAACGGGCCCATCGGGCCAAATCTGTCAACCAGCATGGTGTACAGCGATGCAAAGGGGTTCATGGCAACCTCACACTTTGATGTTGGTCATCACCTTCATGTAGATGATGTTGATGACAAGAAAGACCGCAACGAACAAGGCCGCCGGAATGAAGGCCGCAGTGTCCTGCACCGCATCGTAATAGTCCGGACGCACGACCTGGATCAGGACCAGCGCCCCGATCGGAAACGCCGACAGGAACATGCCCGACCACTTTGCCTCGGCGGTGATCGCCGCGACCCTGCGGAACAGACGGAACCGCGCCCGGATCACCTTGGCCAAACCATCCAGGATTTCGGCAAGGTTACCGCCCGACTGCTGCTGAATCGTCACGGCGACCGCCAGAAATCGCAAATCCTGACTGTCCATCCGCTCGGCAAAGGCTTTGAGCGACTCGGTAACCTCGCGACCATAGGCCGCCTCGTCGGTGATGACGCCGAATTCCGTGCCCAGCGGGTCCGGGATTTCCTTTGAGACGATGCCGATTGCGGTAGAAAACGGATGTCCGACCCGCAAGCTGCGCACCATGAGTTCGATCGAATCTGGCAGCTGTTCTTCCAATAGGGCCATGCGCTTTTTGGCCTTGCGGTTGATCCAGCTGTAGACACCAAAGATCCCCATGCCACCCCCAAGCAGGATGCGTACCCCAAGGGCTGCTTCGGTGAACGTGGTCAATAGCACGTAGGCGACGACCGACACCCCAATCATCAGCCCGACAATACCGCGCGGCGAAAAGGCAATGTTGGCCCGCTGCGCCTTTTTCGCCAGCAGCGAATAGAGCGGGATGTTGTTTGCGGTCAGGTGCTGGTTCATCTCCTTGCGGAGTTGCTCTAGCACCTGTTCGCGATTGGCGTTCTTTTCCAACAGCGTCAGGCGGCGGCTGAGGCGGTTGTTCAGGCTGATCGATTTGCCGAAAACCGTCAGATAGATACCTTCCACGATCACCACGACGGCGACGAAGATCAGGATGTAGATCAAAGGGGCGGCGCTGAATTGCATCTGTGCGCTCAGATCGTCGGTTCATAGATCGAGGCGGGCAGATCATAGCCCCACTGCCGGAACCGGTCGGAATAGGACGACCGGATGCCGGTGGCGTTGAAACGCCCGATGATCTTGCCCGTGGGGTCAACCCCCATGCGTTCGAAGCGGAACACTTCCTGCATCGAGATCACCTCGCCCTCCATGCCGGTGATCTCGGTGATCGAGGTCATGCGGCGGGTGCCGTCCTGCAGACGGCTGGCCTGCACCATCAGGTTCACAGCCGAGGCGATCTGGCTGCGCACCGCCTTCAGCGGCATTTCGATCCCGGCCATGGCAACCATGTTCTCCAGACGGCTGATGGCGTCACGCGGGTTGTTGGCGTGGATCGTGGTCATCGACCCGTCGTGGCCGGTGTTCATCGCCTGCAGCATGTCGATAACCTCTTCACCGCGGGTTTCCCCCACGATGATCCGGTCGGGACGCATCCGCAGCGCGTTCCTAAGACAATCGCGCTGGCTGACGCCGCCCTTGCCTTCGACGTTCGGCGGGCGGCTTTCCATCCGGCCGACATGGACCTGCTGCAGCTGAAGTTCGGCGGTGTCTTCGATGGTCAACACCCGCTCATGGTTGTCGATAAAGGACGACAGCGCATTGAGCGTGGTGGTCTTGCCCGAACCGGTACCGCCCGACACGATGATGTTCAGCCGGCAACTGACAGCGGCCTGCAGATAGGCGGCCATCTCATCGGTAAAGGCCCCAAAGCGCACTAGATCGTCGATCTTGAGCTTGTCCTTCTTGAACTTACGAATTGACACCAGCGAACCATCCACCGCGATCGGCGGGATCATGCAGTTGAAACGGCTGCCATCCAGCAGACGGGCGTCGCAATAGGGGTTGGATTCATCCACCCGGCGGCCCACGGCGGACACGATCTTGTCGATGATGCGCAAGAGGTGGCGTTCATCGCGGAAGGTGACGTCGGAAAGCTGCAGCTTGCCCGCGCGTTCGATGAAGATGCGTTTCGGCCCGTTGACCAGAATATCGTTGATCGACTCATCCTTGAGCAAGGGCTCCAGCGGGCCAAGGCCCATCACCTCGTCATAAAGCTCCTGGGTCAGCGCCAGGCGGTCTTCCTTGTTCAGCGCGACCGACATTTCATCCAGCGCTTCGCCGGTCAGCGAGGCAATTTCCTGGCGCAGGTTCTGTTCGGAAGCGGTTTCCAGCGCCGAAAGGTTCAAATCTTCCAGCAGGCGCTTGTGAATCTCGACCTTAAGCTCGGTCAGGCGTTCCTTGCGCTTCTTGTCGCGGTCCGACGCCGCCGCTTCGGCAGCGGTCTTGGGATTGACCGCCGCCGGGGCGCGGGCCCCGATACCGGCCGCAGGCGCGCTGGTCGTTGCCGCAGGTGGGGCCCCGGTGCGACCGGGCGGGGTGGTCTTGTTGTAGCGGCTGAACACGGAACGGCTCCCTTGGGTCAGGCTCTGGCGGCTTCGGCGGATTTGTTCAGATCATACAAAGATTTCGCAAGTTTTTGCAGTTCCTTGCGCAACGGATTTTTCGCCGCATTTTCGGAAATCGGCAGGCCATGGTCGTTCGCCTCGGTGACCTGGATGCCACCATCGGGCAACTGCACCTCGATGTCGATGTCCAGGCTTTCCGCCATGCGCTTGACCCGGGCCTTGGCTGACAGATCGGTGAACTTCGGGGCGCGATTCAATACATAGCGCACCTTGTCATGCGGCATCGCTTCGGCCTTGAGCGCCCGGATGAAGCGCAGGATGTTCTGCGCCGACCGCAGGTCAAGTTCCAGAAGCGCAAAGTAGACATGTGCGCGACTCAGCACCGCCTCGGTCCAGGTCACGACCGTCGAGGGCATGTCGACGATGACGAAATCATAATTCGCCTGCGCCAAGTCCAGGATGCGCCCGATATCTTCGGTGGTGACCATTTCAAGCGGCACCATGTCGGTTGGTGCGGTCAGGACATGCAGCTTTTCGTTGAAGATCTGCATGGACTTGATCAGGCTGTCGGCGTCCAGGCCGTCGGTGTCGCCCAGCACCTCAAGCACCGCCTCTTTGCGGGGCAGGTCAAGATAGGTGGCAACCGCGCCGAACTGCAGATCAAAGTCGATGATGCAGACCCGGGTGCCATCGGAATCGGGGATCGTGCACAGCTCCCACGCCAGATTCGCGGCAAAGGTGGTGGCCCCGACGCCACCGGCCATGCCATGCACGGGCAGGATCACGCCGTTGCGGTCGCCCTTGGGCTTGTTCACGCCAGAAAAGGTGCCGGTGACCGGATCATAGCCTTCGGGCATGACCATGCTCGGCTTGCGCAAGCGTTCGATCGCTTCATGAAGCGAGCCTTCTGGCAGGGGATAGGGCACAAAGTCATCCGCCCCCAGTTTCAGCATCTGGTGCAGGATCGACGGGCTGACCTGATTTGCGATGAGCAAGACCTTGATCCGCTTTGCCTTGGCCGCCTTGATCACATCGTTCATCTTGGTCAGCTCGGTTTCATCCTCGCTGTCGACGGCGATGGCGACGAATTGCATGCCGGCACTGTCAGGCTGCTTGAGGAAAACCAGCGCGTCCTCAAAGTTGAGATCGCCCCAAGCCTCGCCCAGTTCGGCCTCCATGTCGTCAATCAGAAGGTCGAATCGCTGTACATCGCGCGAAATCGTACAGGCCCGGATCGCCGCCTGGTCGCTTTGCACATTGGGCTTGCTCGTCATCGTGCTTCATACCTTGAATTGCCGTAGCAAAAAAGCCGCCCACCTGCCGCGATTGTGGCGGAAAACCCGCCAGACACAACCTTGCGGCTCTGGCGCGGCTGAACATTGCCGGTATAGACCCAGATGGTCAAGAATGGTGTCGTTTATTGGACCAGAAACGTCATTTATTTCGTTCTTGCCGTGATTTGGAAACAGATAGGCCGGGCATTTCGCCCGGCCCGTGGTGCCCCGATCCGGGCTGATGCCGCCGATCAGGGCCGGCAGATCACTCTGTGGCCACCGTGGTTTCGGTCACCGTGGTCGCTGCGGCACCACCGGCGACGTATTCGCGCCAGATGACCTCGGCATATTTTCCGTTCAGAATCAGCGGATCGGTTTCCACGAAGCCCGAAACCTCGGTCACGGTGCGGCGGTTGCGCATCTCGGGCTGGTCGGTCTGGATGATCGGCTGGGTCTTGCCCAGCGACACCACCGCCTCCAGCCGCGATTTCGACACGCCAAGCGTGCCAAGATAGGCAACCGCGGCCTGGGCACGGCGCAAACCAAGCCGCTGGTTGTACCCGGCCGAACCGACAAGGTCGGTATGGCCAAACACCCGGAACCGCACTTCGGGGAATTGGCGAATGAAATCAGCCTGCTTTTTGAGGATCGACTTTGCTTCTTCCGACAGCACGGCACTGTTGAACTCAAAGTTGATCGTGTCCGGAACTTCGGCGTTGAAACGCTCGGCCAGGGCCACGGCATATTCGATCTGACCCGACTGGATCAGCACGTTGTTCATGGTGGCGTTGCCGAACTCGCCCGAGTCGACATGCGCGCCAAGTTCACGGTCCCATTTGGCCGAGCTTTCGCTGCAGGCCATCAAAGCAAGGAGTGAAGAACAGGCAAAGAGCTTGGTAAGCGTCTTGGTCATCATCTCACTCCATCACATAGCCGTAGGAGGTGCTGAAATCCTGCCGGGCAACCTCGCCTGCCGCACCGCTGGGGGATTTGGCGACCTCGCCGAACAGGAACAGGTCAGCCTCGGTCGGGATCCGCACGCGGTCGGTTGGCAGGGCCAGCGCCTCGCCCGAGACCGGGGTCACCAGATGCGGCGTCACGATGATCACAAGTTCGGTCTGGCTGCGCTGATAATCGACGCTGCGGAACAGCGCGCCCAACACCGGCACATCGCCCAGCCAAGGCAACTGTTCGGAGTTGTTGGTGAAATCATCCTGCAGCAAGCCCGCAATGGCAAAACTCTGTCCGTCCCGCATCTCGACCGTGGTCGAAGACTCGCGGCGCTTGAAGCCGTTCAGGGTGACGCCGGTACCCGTCTCGACTGTGATCGTGGTGTCGATCGATGACACGGCGGAATTGATGGACAGGTTGATGATATCGCCATCAACCACCACCGGAGTAAAGTTAAGCTCAACGCCGAATGTCTTGTATTCGACACTCACTTCGCCGTTGTCCGCCGCCGTGGGCACCGGATATTCACCACCGGCAAGGAAAGTCGCCTCTTGGCCCGACAACGCCGTCAGGTTCGGCTCGGCCAGCGTGCGCACCATCCCCTTGCTTTCCAGCGCCTCCAGCAGCACGTCAAAGGACACGTCGCCAATACCGAACTGCACGCCAAGTGAACCGAACGAATCCGCCAGACCGCTGCCCGATGAAATCTCGTTGCCGTTATTGTCCGTCGAGACCGCAAGCGTGCTGCTTAGCGCCTTGCCGACCGACCGCTGCATTTCGGCAAACCGCACCTTCAGCATGACCTGCTGCGTGCCGCCGACGACCATCAGGTTCGACACCCGGTCGGGCGCGTAGCGGTTCGCCAAATCGGTCGCCCGGTCCATCTTTGCGGTCGAGGACACCTGCCCCGACAGCACGATGCCGTCGTTGGCCGTGCGCACTTCGATCGGCTCACCCGGCAGGATCTGCTGCAGGCGCTCTTTGAATTCGGCGACATCGGGGGTGACATGCACCTCGACGTTCGAGATCAGCGTACCGTCCGGCCCAAGCAGGGTCAGCGTCGTGCGGCCCGGTGCCTTGCCCAGAACATAGATCGACCGATCCGTGAATGTCGCGATGTCGGCGATGCCGGGGTTGGCAATCGACACCTCGCCAAAGGGAACGTCGCTTTCCACGACAACGGCCCGGTTGATCGGAACGTTCAGCGCGCCAGTGGCCGGACCGGTCAGAACCCGCAGCGTTTCTGCCTGGATCGGTGTCATGTGCGTGGATGCAAGAAACGCACCCAAGCACCCCGAAAGTAGGAGTCGCGTCATCTTCATCTGAACTGCCCTTTTGATCGTGCCTCGGTAGGGTCTTGCTAGCCCTGATTAAAGACAAGATGCCGGAAACGCAGTTTATTTGCAAGAATCAATTGCTTGTAAGATTTTGTTGATGTGTAAAAACTGCAACAGAACGCAATGGGTTGCCAAATTGAAGGGGGCGCGACCCCATATGCTGTGGTCGCGCCCCCAAAAATAAATTCGGTCACTGCTTGCAGGGCACCGGGGTTTCGATGACTTCGGTGCCTTTGCGCTCTTTGCGGGTGCACACTTCCTCTTCGACGACCGGGGCAGCCTCGACCACGACCTCTTCTACGATTCCCAGAAGGTCGTTGGTGTCGACCTCGACCGTTTCCACGATTTCCTCGTCGGCCGTGTCCCCGACCAGCGACAAGGACAGCTGACCCGAGGCTTGCGCCTGGCTTAGCCGCGCCACCTGCTGGGGGGTTGCCGCAACGGTCACGGTCCGGGCCTCGTTCCCCGATTTGACCTGGCCTTCGTTGAACGCATCGTCCACGGCGATGATCAGGATCGACCGTTCGATCGTGCGGGAAAAGCTTTCCTCATACCCGTCGGCCCTGCCGGTCCAGGTGATGTCGACGTACTGGTCTGGCTGAATGAACTGCGACACACCCGAGGCGGTTCCGACCTCGATGGCGAAGGCGCGCATGCCCTTTTCCAGCTTTGCAGTCAGACCTGCCAACTCTCCCGGTTCGGTCACGCGGCTGGCCAACACCGGCTCATAGGCCTAGGTGCGGCGCATGATATAGCGTGGGCCATCCGCATTTTCCGGAAACAGAACCGCTTCTTCGCGGAAGATCGTTTCCGGCATGGCGTTTTCCGGCCAGTAGACCAGTTGAACGTCTTCCTTGGTCAGCGCGTCGCCGTAGTTGAGCGCCTTGTTGAAAACGTACACCTCGACCAGCTTTCCGGCCTTTTCGTTGAAGGCCTTCTGCGCGCGATAGGCGTTCTCGGTCTGCGCGATGTAGTCCTGGATCATGTAGACCGCAGCCCCGGCAAGCGCCATGCCGACGACAAGCACCAGGCCAAAAATTGCTCTCATCTTGATCCCCTTTTACTGTGCGGTTTGTGCCTCGCCCAGTTCCACACCCAGATTTGCACCATAGTGTGACAGCCGTGCAGCTTCAAGCAGGGGACCTGCCAAGTCAGCGCAAAGTTGATCGCGTCAGAACCACTGCCATCTCACGTCTTGGGCGCGACCAGGCCCGCTGGAGGGGCGTCGATCAGTTTGTGGTTCCAGAGGTCACTGTGCTGTAATTTCGATTGCGTTCACATTGTCGGCAATGTCGCTTGCCAAACCCAGCACCGCCGCACGAATTGACGGGGTGGCGACGATTGTCAGGACAACGACGCCAGCGGTAAGCACCACGAAGTCCACGGTCACGGCACCTGAGTCATCGCGCAAGAACCGCTTGAGCGCTTTCATCGATCGTCTCCTATTTTCATCTGGCAATGAAGGCAATCTGTCGGCCAATTGCGGCGAATCTGCAGCAGCGGGTCGGCGAATAGGTGTTTAACGAGCCACTTTTGTGCGCCGCATTCCCGAACATCGGCGGGCGGTCCGATGAAAAAGGCCACATGCCCGGGCATGTGGCCTAATTGTCTGCAAGCAATCCGAAGATTACTGGGAAGCGTGCGCCATGTCGTCGCCAGCGGCGTTGATTTCGGCGCCGATGTCGTTGGCCAGGCCTTCAACAGCCGGGGAAACGACGTTGAAAACAACCAGACCCAGGGTCACGACAGCGGCGGTCAGAACCACCCAGTCAACGGTCACGGCGCCGGTTTCGTCGTTCAGGAAAGCGATGAAGTTCATGATATATTCCTTTTGGAGGGTGCTGCAGTCACGTCAAACCTTTTCGGAACAGCGTATCGTTGAACTCTTCCGTTCGGTCCTGATCACTATAGCTGCCCAATCATGGCATGAGGTTGGATAGGCTATGACGTTTTTAACCTGACGTCCATACGCTTGCCGCACGCGCGCAAGTCTTTGAAATCGTTTCAGAAAAGCCTTAGTCCTTTGCAGCGCCAGGCTGGCAACTGCGTGTTCTTTGGGCCGAATCTGGCGAAAACGCCATGATTCACCGGCAAAAACGCTGGTTTGATCGCCTCAAAGATGCGATTCTTGCCACAAAACAATTAAAAAGCAGGCAACGAGCATGCGGCACAGGTCACGACTGACGGCACTTTTTCTATATGGGGCTGGCATTCTGCCCACCTGGGCAGAGGATTTCACCTTTCGGCGCCTCAGCGTCGGGGACATCGATCCAGGAAAGCGAATCACGGTGCAGATCGACCCCGAGGCGCAGGCCCGCTATCTGGCCGCCCTGCCCAAGGTCGATCCGAACCCGACGCTGCCACCGCCGTGCCGGTACCGGCATCCTCCTATGCCTGGTTCTGGGACGCCGTGCCAACCGATCTGGCCAAATCGTCGGGCCGGTTTGACCTCGCCGTGGCCAGCCTGACCCAGGGCCCCGACGGCGCGACGGTTGCGGCCCCCCGGCTGCAGACCCTGCAGGCCGTTGCCACCACCTACGGGCTCGACATCCTAATGGCCACGCTCGACACCAACGTCTCGCCTGCGCTGGTGCTGGCGGTGATCGGAATCGAAAGCTCGGGCCAGCCCGAGGCGGTCAGCAGCGCCGGGGCGGTTGGCTTGATGCAGCTGATCCCGGCGACGGCCGAGCGGTTCGGTGTCACCGATTCCACCGACCCGGTGCAGAACATCAAGGGCGGGGTGGCCTATCTGGATTGGCTACTGGCCGAGTTTGACAATGATCCGCTGATGGTGCTGGCCGCATACAACGCGGGGGAAGGTGCGGTGCGCGAGCATCAAGGCGTTCCCCCCTTTGCCGAAACCCGCGACTATGTGCCCAAGGTGCTGGCCGCCTGGACCGTGGCCCAAGGCCTGTGCCAGACCGCGCCGATGTTGGTGACCGATCCTTGCGTGTTTCGCGCGATCGCAGCGGGCGGCTGATGCAAGCCTAGCCGACAATCGTCGCTTCGGTCGCGGCGCGCAGGTCGGCTTCGGTCACGCCATCGGCCAGTTCGACGATCTTCAACCCGCCGGGCACCACATCGAGCACGCCAAGATTGGTGATGATCCGGTTGACCACCGCCTTGCCGGTCAGGGGCAGGGTGCAGGCGCGCAGCACCTTCGATTCACCATGCTTGGAGGTGTGGTCCATCACCACCACCACCCGGCCCACGCCCGCCACCAGGTCCATCGCCCCGCCCATGCCCTTTACAAGCTTGCCGGGGATCATCCAGTTGGCAAGGTCGCCCTCTTCCGACACTTCCATCGCGCCCAGGATCGCCATGGCAATCTTGCCGCCCCGGATCATCGCAAAGGACTGCGCAGAATCGAAATAGGCGGTCTGCGGCAGTTCGGTGATCGTCTGCTTGCCCGCATTGATCAGATCGGCGTCTTCCTCACCCTCAAACGGGAAGGGTCCCATGCCGAGCATCCCGTTTTCCGACTGCAGGGTCACGTTGACTCCCGTCGGGATGTAGTTCGACACCAGCGTCGGGATGCCGATGCCAAGGTTGACGTAAGTGCCGTCCTGCAGTTCCTGGGCGGCACGGGCGGCGATCTGGTTGCGGTCCCAGCCCTTGGTTTCGTCAGCCATCACACAGCCTCCCGCTGGCGCACGGTGCGCTGTTCGATCCGCTTTTCATGGGTGCCCTGCAGCAGCCGATGCACATAGATGCCCGGCAGGTGGATCTTGTCGGGGTCAAGCGACCCGAGGGGGACAATCTCCTCGACCTCAGCCACGCAAATGCGGCCACAGGTGGCGGCGGGCACGTTAAAGTTGCGCGCGGTCTTGCGGAACATCAGGTTGCCCGAGGGGTCGGCTTTCCATGCCTTCACGATGGCAAGGTCGGCCACGATGCCACGCTCCAAGATATAGGTCCGCCCGTCGAAATCGTGGTGCTCCTTGCCCTCGGCGATGACGGTGCCGACGCCGGTCGCGGTGTAAAAGCCCGGGATGCCCGCGCCACCGGCCCGCATCCGCTCGGCCAGGGTGCCTTGGGGGTTGAACTCCAACTCCAGCTCGCCCGACAGGTACTGGCGCATGAATTCGGCATTCTCACCGACATAGGACGAGATCATCTTGCGGACCTGCCGGGTTTCCAGCAACTGGCCCAGACCAAAGCCGTCAACGCCCGCGTTGTTCGAGGCCACGGTCAGCCCCTTGACGCCCGCATCCCGGATGGCGGCGATCAGCAGTTCTGGGATGCCACAAAGGCCAAACCCACCCGCCGCGATCAGCATGTCGTCGCGCAAAAGGCCCGCAAGGGCGGCGCTGGCTGTCGGATAGACCTTTGTCATTCTGCACCCCTGCGAGGTTCGACCATGCGTCTGGCGACATATGGGCAACCCCCCCGGCCGAAGTCAATTGCCCGCTCGCAGCCGCCCCCTTTTCGCCGACGCCAAAGCGGGTATGGTACGCCCTGCCGCAGACCGCAGGCCCGCGTGGTGAAATGGTAGACACTGGGGACTTAAAATCCCTTGGCCGCAAGGCCGTGCCGGTTCAAGTCCGGCCGCGGGCACCATAGGCGCGCTTGGGGGTGGCGGCGCGCGAATGACCGTGCATGCCCCGCCACATGGCGGTAGACTGGCGGCATCTTGGGGATACCACATCAGGCAAGGGGACAAATCATGGCCAAGGGCATGAACAAACGCAAGGAAGTGAAGAAGCCGAAGAAAGAGGCGGCAAAGCCCGCGGTTTCGGTCGCATCCAGCAATGCCAAGGTGACGCTGTCGCCGGCCAAGCCGAAAGAGTGATGTCGCAAAGTAGGGTGTGCAATATTGCCCACCCTACCGGGGGTCAGAACACTTCCTTCACCGCCTCCATCGCCACATAGGTTGAGGTGCTTGCCACATGCGGCAGGGCGCTGATCACCTCGCCCAGCACGCGGCGATAAGCCTGGATATCGGCCGTGCGCACCTTCATCAGGTAGTCAAAGCTGGACGCCATCATGTGGCATTGCTCCACCTCTGGCACCCCCAGCACCGCGCGGTTGAAGGCGGTCAGGGCCGCCTCGCGCGTGTCCGAAAGCCGCACCTCGACAAAGGCGACATGCGCCAGCCCCATCCGGATCGGGTCCAGGATCGCGCGGTAGCCGGTGATCACCCCCGCCGCCTCCAGCCGTCGCAACCGTGCCTGCGTTGGCGATTTCGACAAGCCGATCCGCCGTGCGAGGTCCACCGCCGAGATGCGGCCTTCGGTCTGCACAAGCCGCAGGATCGCCAGATCAAAGCGGTCCAGGTCGATCGCCATGCATATCCCCCGCATTTCACATCTTTCGCCTGCATATCATGCCCAATTCAGGAAAACAGCCTGCCTTCTTCTCGCTATACTGCGCGAAAAGGACCGCCCGCATGACCGCAAGCCCTGCCCCCCTGCCCCCAGCCACCGAGGCAACCCAGATTGCCCAGCTTCTGGCCCAGGCTGCCCTGCCCCCCCCGGCCCGCAGCGCCATCGTCGCCACCGCCACTGACCTTGTCACCCGCATCCGTGCCAGCACCCGCCCCGGCCTGATGGAGGTGTTCCTTGCCGAATACGGGCTTTCCACCGACGAGGGCGTTGCCCTGATGTGTCTGGCCGAGGCGCTGTTGCGCGTGCCGGATGCCGAGACCATGGATGCGCTGATCGAGGACAAGATCGCGCCTTCAGACTGGGGGCGGCATCTGGGCAAATCGGCCTCGAGCTTGGTCAATGCCTCGACCTGGGCGCTGTTGCTGACCGGGCGGGTGCTGGACGATAGCGCGGGCGGCGTAGCGGGTCATTTGCGCGCTGCGATCCGCCGTCTGGGCGAGCCGGTGATCCGCAGTGCCGTCTCGCGCGCGATGAAGGAAATGGGCCGCGCCTTTGTGCTTGGTGAAACCATCGACCGCGCCATGGACCGCGCAAAGGTCGATGAAGCGCGGGGCTATACCTTCAGCTACGACATGCTGGGCGAGGCTGCCCGCACCGAAGCTGATGCGCGCCGCTATCACCTGGCCTATTCCGCCGCGATCACCGCCATCGCGGGTGCCGCCAATGGCCGCGACATCCGCAGCAATCCCGGCATCTCGGTCAAGCTTTCGGCGCTGCATCCCCGCTATGAGGTGGCCAAGCGTGACCGGGTCATGGCCGAACTGGTGCCGCGCATCCGGGCTCTGGCGGGCCTTGCCAAGGCTGCCGGGATTGGCCTGAACATCGACGCCGAAGAGGCTGATCGCCTGACCCTGTCGCTTGCGGTGATCGAGGCCGCGCTTGCCGACCCCTCGCTGGCCGGTTGGGACGGGTTCGGGGTGGTGGTGCAGGCCTATGGTCGCCGCGCCGGGGCGGTGATCGACCAGCTTCACGACCTTGCCACCCGGCTTGACCGCAAGATCATGGTCCGGCTGGTCAAGGGCGCCTATTGGGACAGCGAAATCAAGCGGGCCCAGGTGCTTGGCCTGGCCGAATTTCCGGTCTTTACCGCCAAGCGGGCCACCGATGTCAGTTATATCGCCAATGCCCGCAAGCTTTTGGCGCTGACCGACCGGATCTATCCGCAATTTGCCACCCACAACGCCCATACCGTGGCCGCCGTGCTGCACATCGCCACGGATACCGGCATCGCACCCGAGGCTTACGAGTTCCAGCGCCTGCATGGCATGGGCGAGCGGCTGCATGACCTTGTGATGGCTGACCACACCACGCGCTGCCGGATCTATGCCCCGGTTGGCGCGCACCGCGACCTTCTGGCCTATCTGGTGCGGCGGTTGTTGGAGAACGGGGCAAACTCCAGCTTCGTCAATCAGATCGTCGATGCCAGCGTCCCACCCGAAAGGGTTGCCGCCTGCCCTTTGACCGCGGCCGAGGCGCTGCCCCATCCGACCCTTGCGACGGGTCTTGCCCTGTTCGCGCCGCGCCAGAACTCAAAAGGCTGGGACCTGACCGATGCCGCCGATCTGGCTACGATCGAGGCTGGGCGCGCGCCCCATGCCACGGCGCTGGTCGATGCCAGCCCCCGCCTCGCCGGACGGATGGTCGGTGGACAACGGCGGGTGGTGCAAAACCCCGCAACCGGCGCGACGATCGGTCATGTCATCCCTGCCGCCCAGCCCGATATCGACACCGCGCTGCGCCTGGCTGAACCCTGGGCCGCTCTGGCTGGCGACCGCGCAACGATCCTGGCCCGGGCCGCTGACCGGCTGGAGGCGGACTTTGGCCGCATCTTCGCGCTTTTGACGCGCGAGGGCGGCAAAACCTTGCCCGACGCCGTGGCCGAACTGCGCGAGGCCGTGGATTTTCTGCGCTACTATGCCAATGCGGCTGCAGCCTTGGTGCATCCCGCGCGGGGGGTGTTTGCCTGCATCAGCCCATGGAACTTTCCGCTGGCGATCTTTCTGGGCCAGATTGGTGCAGCTTTGGCGGCGGGGAACGCGGTCCTGGCCAAACCGGCGGAAGAGACACCGCTTATTGCCGCCCTTGCGGTCGATCACCTTCTGGCCGCCGGGGTGCCCGCGACCGCGCTGCAGCTTTTGCCCGGGGATGGCACGGTGGGGGCGGCCCTGACCCGCGATGCGCGGGTGGCGGGGGTGGCCTTTACCGGATCGACCGCAACCGCGCTGAAAATCCGCCACAGCATGGCCGCGCATCTGCACCCGACAGCACCCCTGATTGCCGAAACTGGCGGCCTTAACGCCATGCTGGTCGACAGCACCGCCCTGCCGGAACAGGCGGTGCGCGATATCCTGACCTCGGCCTTCCAATCGGCGGGGCAACGCTGCTCGGCCTTGCGCTGCCTTTATGTGCAAGAGGATGTCGCCGATGTGGTGACCGAGATGCTTTGTGGTGCGATGGACGAACTGGCCGCGGGCGACCCTTGGGCGCTTGCCACCGATACTGGCCCGGTGATCAGTGCCAAGGCCAAAGCCGGGATCGACGCCTATATCGGCAATGCCCGCCGCGAAGGCCGGGTGCTGAAGGCGCTGACCGCGCCCGAAACTGGCCATTTTGTCGCGCCAACCGTGCTGGCCGTGCGTGGGATCAGCGACATGCCGGGCGAGATTTTCGGCCCGGCCCTGCACCTCGCCCGCTTCCGCGCCGAGGAGATCGATGATGTGCTAGCCGCGATCAACGCCACCGGCTATGGGCTGACCTTTGGGCTGCACAGCCGGATTGATACCAGGGTCCAGCGGGTGGTGGAACGCCTGCATGTCGGCAACATCTACGTCAACCGCAACCAGATTGGCGCAGTGGTCGGCAGCCAACCCTTTGGCGGCGAGGGGCTTTCCGGCACCGGACCCAAGGCGGGGGGGCCCCATTACCTGACCCGCTTTACCGCAGCGCCCGTGCTGGTGGCAGCGCCGGATCCTGTGGTCACCAGCCCCGAGGTGGCCGCCAAAGCCCTGGCAGCGCCGCACATCCTGCCCGCGCCGATCTTGCTGGACCTGCCCGGCCCGACCGGAGAGTCGAACCGCCTGACCCTGCACGCCCGCGCCCCCCTCCTCTGCCTTGGCCCGGGCGCTGCCACTGCCACAGACCAAGCCCAGGCGGTGCGCGCTTTGGGCGGGCTGGCGGTCGAGGCCCCCGGCCTGCCACCCGCGACGCTTACCACGCTGGCCGGGTTTTCCGGCGCGCTTTGGTGGGGGGGGTCCGAGGCTGGCCGACCCTATGCCGAAGCGCTGGCCGCGCGGCCCGGTCCGATCCTGCCCCTGATCGGCACGCCGGACTCGGGCCATGTGCGGCTGGAACGGCATCTCTGCATCGACACCACCGCCGCCGGTGGCAATGCCGCGCTGCTGGCCAGCAGCGGCACCGCTTGACGTCGCTGCGCGGATCGGAAACCCTGACGCCATGTTTCCGATCCGCGATCACAACCCCTCGGGCAAGACGCCCTATGTGACCATCGCACTGATCGCGATCAACATTCTGGTTTTCCTAAGCTATTTCCCCTCCCTGACCGAACCGGAACTGAACCGTTTTTACACCACCTGGGGCATGGTTCCGGCCCGGATCATGGCGGGTGGCGGGTATGAAACCGTGCTGACCTCGATGTTCCTGCACGGCGGCTGGATGCATCTGGCGGGCAACATGCTGTTTCTCTGGATCTATGGCGACAACCTGGAGGAGGAGATGGGGCCGGTGGGATTTCTTGCCTTTTACCTTCTGGCCGGGGTGGCGGCGGCGGGGTTGCAGGGGCTGGCGGATCTTGACTCGGTTGTGCCGATGGTCGGGGCCTCGGGGGCGATTGCCGGGGTCATGGGGGGATATCTGCTGCTATTTCCACGCGCCAAGGTCGATGTGCTGTTCATCTTTCTGGTGTTTTTCCGCATCTTCGCGCTGCCAGCCTGGATCATCCTGGGTCTTTGGTTCGCCATCCAGATCTTTTCGGGGCTGAGCACGCCGGGTGCGGGTGGCGGGGTGGCCTATTGGGCGCATGCGGGGGGCTTTATCGCCGGGCTGATCCTGACTCTGCCGGTCTGGACCTGGCGCGGGGCACGAGGCTACTGGCAAAAGACCGAGGGCCATCCGCCCCATCCCGAAACCGACTTCGCAGCCTCGCGGTCGAACGTGCCGCTGATCCGCCGCCGCAGATGAATGAAAGCTAGCCCCCGGCCCCCGGAAAGACCGGAGTTTGAAAAACTCCGTCACGATTTCCGTTCGGAAATCGTGGGTTCCGGTCCAGGCGTCAGGTGAAAAGCCGCAAGCCTTTTTCGGTCACCACCGCATCCAGCCGCTGATCAGTAGGCTCGGTCGGGACCTTTTCCACCTCTTGCGCGGCAAAGGCAAAGCCGACCGCAAGCACTTGTCCCTTGGCCCGCAACCCTTCCAGCGTGCGGTCGTAAAAGCCGCCGCCGTAGCCCAGACGGTAGCCCCGCGCGTCGAAGGCCAGAAGGGGCACGATCAGCACCGCAGGCTCGACCCAGTCTCCGGTCTCGGGGATCAGGGCCTTGAAGGCCCCTTCGACCATCTTTGCGTCCGGCGACCATTCGCGGAACCGCAAGGGCTGTGCGGGGCCCAGGATCACCGGCACCCCGACCCGGCCCTGGTGCGCTGCCATGGCGGGAAGGGGGTCAATCTCGGTCCGCATCGGCATGTAGCCGGCAAGGACCTTGCCCGCCTGCCCCGCCAGATACTCGGCCAGAATCTTGGCGGCCCGGCCCTGCCCGGCGGCAAAGGCGGACTTGCGCGTCGCGAACGCTGCTGTGCGGGCGAGGGTCTTGAGATCGCTCATATCAGCAGCACCGTCGCCAGCCCCAGAAAGGCAAAGAATCCCATCACATCGGTCAGGGTTGTGACGAAGGTCCCGCTGGCCAGCGCCGGGTCCAACTTCATCCGCTCTAGCGTCAGGGGCACCAGCACCCCGCCCAGCGCCGCCACGATCTGATTCACGATCATCGCGAGGCCCAGGACCAGACCCAGTTTCCACTGGCCGAATATTCCCCAGGCCGCCAGCCCCAAGATCAGCGCCAGGCCCAGCCCGTTCAAGACCCCGGCCCCCAGCTCACGCAACACCACCCGCCGCGCATTGGCCTGCGTCAGGTCGCGCGTGGCCAAGGCCCGCACCGCCACCGCCAGCGACTGCGTGCCTGCAATGCCACCGGTCGAGGCGACAATCGGCATCAGCGCCGCCAGCACCACGATCTGGGTGATTGTGGCCTCGAACTGGCTGATCACCAGCGCCGACAGGGAGGCGGTGAACAGGTTCACCACCAGCCAGGGCAGTCGCTGCTTCATCGTGGCAAAGGCGCCGTCCGACACGCTGGCCTCATCCCCCACACCGGCCAGACGCAGCATGTCTTCGCCGTGTTCCTCATCCAGCACGTTCATCGCGTCGTCGATGGTGATGACGCCGACCAGCCGTCCACCGGCATCTACCACGGGGCAGGAAATCAGGTGATACTGGTTGAAGATATAGGCCACATCCGCCTCGGGGTCGGTCGCCTCAATCGTGCGGAAATTGTCTTCGACGATATCCGCAAGCCGTACCTCGCGCCCTGAGGACAGGATGCGCCCCAGCGTCGCATAGCCGACGGGCAGCATCCGGGGATCAACCAGGATGACATGGTAGAACTGGTCCGGCAGAGGATCGGCCTGGCGCAAGTGGTCGATCGCCTCGCCCACGGTCCAGTGTTCCGGGGCCACGACCACCTCGCGCTGCATGAGGCGACCGGCAGAGTATTCGGGATAGGCCATTGCCTGCCTGACCGCGACCCGGTCGGCATCGGTCAGCGCGCCCAGGATCACATCCTGTTCGGGCTGGTCAAGGTCTTCAAGGATATCAACAACATCGTCGGTTTCAAGGTCGCGGACCGCAAGGACCAGCACCTCACGCGGCAGGCTTTCGATCACTTCTTCCCGGATCGCGTCCGAGATTTCCGACAGGATATCGCCGTCGATTTCATGCGACCACAGCCGCAACAGAGCGCGGCGGTCCGGGCCGCCGATCTGTTCCAGAAGGTCGGCAATGTCGGCGGCGTGCAGCGGGTCCAAAAGCGCGTCGATAGCGGCACTGTCGCCCGCCTCGACCGCCCGCAGGACCGCGTCGATCCGGTCCTGGTCAAGCACGTCTTCCTCAGCTTCCGCCAGATGATCCGCCATGCTGCCCCCTGCCCCGTTGGCCCGACCTTAGCCAAACCCCGCGCTGGAAAACAGGGCGAAAGGCAAATTTACCCAAAGCTGGAAAGCCCCTATGCTACCCCCGCAAGCACGGGGGCAAGTCGATGGCGGATCTACTTCTGGGACAGGTGATCCGTTTCGATGGCGACCCGTTCGACAGTCTGGAGGCCGCCCAACCCCTGACCCATGGCGCGGTTCTGGTCGATCAGGGCCGCATCCTAGCCGTGGGCGAGGCCTCTGCCCTGCGCGCCAGGGCCCCATCGGCGCGGGTGCATGATTACGGGCAAAAACTGATCTCGGCCGGGTTTGTGGATGCGCATGTGCATTATCCCCAGACCGCGATCATCGCCAGTTGGGGCAAGCGGCTGATCGACTGGCTGAACACCTATACCTTCCCCGAGGAAATGCGCTTTGCCGACCGCGCCTACGCCGATCTGATCGCCAACCGCTATCTGGACCTCGTGCTGGCGCGGGGCACCACCACGGTTTGCAGCTATGCCACGATCCACCCCGAAAGCGTCGAGGCGATCTTTACCGCCGCCCGAACCCGCGGGATGCGGGTCTTTGCCGGGAAAACCTGCATGGACCGCAATGCGCCGCCGGGCCTTTGTGATACGGCGCAGTCGGCTTATGACGACAGCAAGGCCCTCCTTGATCGCTGGCATGGGGTGGACCGGCTGTCCTATGTGATCACGCCACGTTTTTCGCCAACCTCCTCCCCCGAACAACTGGCTGCCCTTGGGGCGCTGTGGCGTGAGCATCCGGGTTGCCTGATGCAAACCCACCTTTCAGAACAAAAGGACGAAATCGCCTGGGTGCGCGCGCTGTTTCCCCAGTCCCGCGACTATCTGGACACCTATGAGGCGCAGGGCCTCTTGGGCGAAGGCGCGGTCTACGGCCACGCGATCCACCTGGAGGAGCGTGAGCGCTCCCGCCTGATCGAGGCCGGGGCCAGCCTGGTGCATTGCCCGACCTCGAACACTTTCATCGGCTCGGGCCTATTCGACATGGGGTTAGCGCGACAGCTGCGGGTGGGGCTGGCGACGGACACTGGCGGCGGTTCCAGCTTTTCGATGCTGCGCACCATGGCCGCCGGTTATGAGGTGGCGCAACTGCGCGGCCAGTCGCTGCATCCGGCGCAATTGTGGTGGCTGGCGACCCACGGCTCGGCCCGCGCGCTGCGGGCGGAGGACAAGATCGGCAACATCGCCCCGGGGCTGGAGGCGGACCTTGTGGTGATCGACCTCGCCTCCACCCCTGCCATCGCGCAGGCGGCGGCGCGTGCGGATGATCTGTGGCAGGCGCTGTTTCCGACGATCATGCTGGGCGACGACCGGGCGGTGGCCGCAGTTTGGCTGGGGGGGAGGGTTTGTCGGTTGACATCAGGGGAGGAAGTGAATAGTCCGCGATATAGCCAAGGCGCAAAGTCGGCATTCCAATGACGAGGGCAGGCATGGACAGAATAGCGCGGCTGCTTTGTCATGTCGACCTTTCCGCACCGGGCATCGAGGTCGCCCCCTACTTCAATCCGGCCATAGCAAAGCGCGACGGACATCCGGTCCTGACCCTCGACGTCTTTGGTGCCGACGCTCTTCGGGATCAAGCTGCCAAAAATCCGAACATCCCACCTGAACGGATCAGCGAGATCGAAGAGGTTGACATCGTTGCCGACGCCTCGTCCATAGGCGAGGCGATCACCCGTATCGGACGCGCCGGGCAGTTCGGTTACATCGTCTCATCGCACAATTTCGAACACCTTCCGGACCCGATCCGCTTCCTGCAAGGCTGCTCGGTTGCGCTTGCACCCGGTGGTGTGGTCAGCATGGCGGTCCCGGATGGCCGCGCCTGTTTTGACCATTTCCGCATGCCGACCAGGCTTGGCGACTGGCTCTCTGCCCACCACCGCCAGCTCGACCAGCCCGCGCCAGAGACGATTTTCGATTTCCGCACGAACTCTGCCAACTTCTACCGTGACGGCACTGCTTCGCCGGGATGTGACATCAGAACGGATGACCCTTCCGGCTTCCTGCCGAAGAACGACCTTCGGGCGGCCTATGCCGAATATCTGGCGCGGCTGGCAGCGCCTGCGGAGTATAAGGATGCCCATTGCACGGTCACCTTCGGTGCAGCACTTGAAAACATGATCGCGGACTTGCGTTTCCTCGGGCTGATTGACCTTGAGGTGATCGAAATCACCGAAACGGTCGGGCTTGAGTTCTTTGTGCATCTGCGAAAGCCCATCGTCGCTTCTGTCCTTGAAGACAGTGTCTTTTACGCGGCCCGCGAACAGCGTCAGCGGCGAATCGCGGGCAGTCTTGGATCGGCGGGGTTCGGAAGGCACGGTTGGCAGCGAGGGACGCCTGACACGCCCCGCGTGTCGCTAGCTGACGCTGTGAAGGCTGCTTTGTTTGACATGGTTCCGGCAGAAACGCGCAAGCAAGTCCGCGATATCCGCGCCTGGAACAAAAGCCGCAAGACACCGGGCAAGTCCTGACCTGCGCGAGGCTATTCCGCCAATTCCCAGCCGTCGGGATAAAAGTCATGCTTCAGCGCGATCGAGGTCGCGATGCGTTCATGGTGCCAGATATCCTCGGCGGTGACCGGGATCGGGCCGATGCTGGCGATCAGCGTCTCGCCATCCTTGGCGCGGCGGGTCTGAAACCCCTCCAGCCGCAGGGCGCGTTCAAGGGCCGGCCATGAGGCGTCAAGCTCTTCGATGAAAAAGGCATATTCGACCACCGCCTCTTTCGGCAGCTTGACCCCCTTCGACTGTTTGAAGGTGTCGTAAGTCTCGCGCCTTTGGCTCTCAAAGTTGTGGTCCATCGCGGCCTCCCTTTCGTGGTCTTAGCGCAAGGGGCCAGCCCTCGCCAGCGGTCAAATCCGGGTGGCAAGGTGCCGCGCCAGCCGGGTCTGGCGTTGGGTCAGCGTAGCGAGGTCAAGGGTAAGGAGCTGGCCGTCGCGCACCACCTCGCGCCCCTCGACAATCAGCCCGGACACGCGGGTCGGGCCGCAGAGGACAAGGGCGGCGACCGGGTCCCAATTGCCGGCCGCTTCAATGCCCGAAAGATCCCAGATCGCCAGGTCCGCGCGCTTGCCGGGTTCAACCGACCCAAGGTCATCGCGCCCCAGCACCCGCGCTCCGCCCAGGGTGGCAATCTCCAGCGCCTCCCGCGCGGCCATCGCATCGGCCCCCCGCGCGACACGTTGCAGCAGCATTGCCATCCGCGCCTCGGCCACCAGATTGCCCGCGTCGTTCGAGGCGGACCCGTCCACCCCAAGCCCGACCTTGACCCTGGCATCCCGCATCGCGCGCACCGGGGCAATCCCCGACCCAAGGCGACAGTTCGAACAAGGGCAATGCGCAACCCCGGTGCCGGACCGGGCGAACAGAGTAATCTCCGAACCATCGAGCTTGACGCAATGCGCGTGCCAGACATCGGGGCCGGTCCAGCCCAGGTCTTCGGCATATTGCCCCGGACGGCAGCCAAAGGTGGACAGCGAATAGGCGATATCCTCATCATTCTCGGCCAGATGGGTGTGCAGCATCACGCCCTTGTCACGCGCGAGAAGGGCAGTATCCCGCATCAGCCCCCGACTGACCGAAAAGGGCGAACAGGGTGCCAACCCGACCCGCAGCATCGCCCCGGGCCGGGGGTCGTGAAAGCGGTCCACGACGCGGATCATGTCGGCCAAGATCGCGGGTTCGGCTTCCACCAGACTGTCGGGGGGCAGGCCGCCCGCACTTTCCCCAATGCTCATCGCGCCCCGAGTCGGGTGAAAGCGCAGGCCCACCTCAGCGGCGGCATGGATCGTATCGTCCAGCCGCGCGCCATTAGGTTAGAGGTACAAATGATCCGAGGTCAGCGTGCAGCCCGAGAGCGCCAGTTCCGCCAGGCCGACCTGGGCCGAGGTGAACATCTCCTCCGGCCCAAAGCGCGCCCAGATCGGGTAAAGCGTCTTGAGCCAGCCAAACAGCAGCGCGTCCTGCCCGCCCGGCACCGCGCGGGTCAGGGTCTGGTACAGGTGGTGATGCGTGTTCACCAGGCCCGGTGTCACCACCTTGCCCGCCGCCTCGATCACCTTTGCCCCCGGTGCGACCAGCCCCGGACCCAGCGCCAGCACCACCCCATCGCGGATATGGATATCGGTGCCGGTCAACTCCTGCCGGGCGGGGTTCATGGTCACCACGACAGCAGCATTGCGGATCAGAAGGTCAGGCATGGGTGCACCTTTCGCGCACCCTTCGGGGTCAAGCCGAAACCGGCGCGACCGTCAGAAGGGAGAAGGACACGACCGCTGCCCCGAGACTACCGGCAAAGCCCTAGCCGTTCAACAACGCCAACGCCTGCGCATGCAGATCGCGGTTGGCAGCAGCAAGGACCTGCCCCCCGTCCAGCACCGGATCGCCCTGCCAGTTGGTCACCACGCCACCCGCCGCCTCGATCACCGCAATCGGGGCCTGCACGTCATAGGCCTGCAACCCCGCCTCGATCACGAGATCAATCTGCCCGGCGGCGATCAGCGCATAGGCATAGCAATCCATCCCGTAGCGCACCAGCTTGGCCCCTGCGGCGACCTTGCGGAACGCGGCAGCCTCGGCTTCGGTGCCAAGCTCGGGGAAGGTGGTGAACACAATCGCCTCGCCCAGCGGGCGGGGGCCGCGCACGCCAAGGGCAGCGGTTCCCATCGGGCCGGTCACCAGGCTGCGGCCCAGACCACCCTCGAACCGCTCACCGATATAGGGTTGGTCGATGATGCCATAAAGCACGCCAGTCGCATCGCGGACCGAGATCAGCACCCCCCAGGTCGGCGTGCCAGAAAGATAGCCGCGCGTGCCGTCGATGGGGTCAAGCACCCAGGTCAGGCCGCTGGTGCCGGGCTTATGGCCATATTCCTCGCCCAGGATGGCGTCATCGGGGCGGCGGCGGGCCAAGACCGCGCGCATCCGTTCTTCGGACAGCCGATCCGCAGCGGTGACAGGATCAAAGCGCCGGGCTTCCTTGCTTTCGGCGGCAAGGTCACGGCTGCGAAAGTGGGACAGGGTCGCGACCCGGGCCACGTCAGCCAATTCCTGCGCGGTGGCAATCAGATCGGCAGCCAGAGTGTCAGAAACCCGCATGCCCCACCCCATGTTGTGACAACAGGAGCGCAGGCCCTGCCTTGCAGCCGGTACCGGTTTGCAAGGCAGGGGTCAAGATCAGGCCGCGTCGGACAGTACCCGCGCCAGATCGAAAAGCCGACGGCGCTGCGCCTCGGGGATCGCATAGAACGAGCGGACAAGCTGTACCGCTTCCTTGTCGGCCATCATGTCGCCCATGACCAGATCGCCAGGCACCCTATCCTCGGCAAGACCTTCGAAAAAGAAGGAGATCGAGACACCCAGCGTGTCCGCCACATCCCAAAGCCGCGAGGCGCTGACCCGGTTCATCCCGGTTTCGTACTTTTGAATCTGCTGGAACTTGATGCCCACCTTGTCCGCAAGTTGCTGTTGCGTCATCCCCACTGTCCAGCGGCGATGACGGATGCGTTTGCCGACATGGGCGTCTACCGGGTGTTTCATTCGTTACTGACCTCGTTATAAGTGTCCCCACTCATCAATGTAGCAAAAAGCGTGCCAAACGGTAGCCTCCCTGCACGCCTGCGCCAAAAACTGTCACAGTTTGTCACAAGTGGCCTATTTCCAAGGGACAAATTATACACTTGGCGAACCCGCTGCCAAATTGTTTCCCGGATCACCGCCAAGCCGCACTAGGCCACGATCGCTCGCGCAGGGCGTGTTTTGCATTTTGAATTGCAATTTGCGGTTATTCTGGGATTCTTTGCAAATTGCGACGATGCCTGCCGCGCGCGCCGGGGCTTTTCCCGCGGCCAAAAGGGCGGTACCGATCCCTCGGGGGCCAAGCAGGAGCGACAGACCCATGCGATGCTGGAGTGTGACCGCCCTAGGCACGACGCCGGTTCTGTGCAGCCAAGGCGACCCGGACCCGCGACCTGGCGAGGTGCGGCTAAAGGTTGGTGCCGCGGGCCTGAATTTTGCCGACATGTTGATGATCAACGGTACTTATCAGGTCCGCCCGCCCTTGCCCTTTGTGCCGGGACTGAAGCTTGCAGGCACCGTCGAGGTGCTGGGACCGGGCACCGTCGGTCCGCCCCCCGGCAGCCGGGTGATGGCGGTCTGCGACTGGGGCGCCTTTGGCGAACGGCTTTGCCTGCCCGCCGCGCGTGTGCTCGAAATTCCCGAAGACATGGGTTTTGACCAGGCCGCCGGCCTGCCCATTGTCTATGGGACCGCGCATCTTGCGCTGACGCGGCAGGCGCGGTTGCAGCCGGGCGAAAGCCTGTTCGTGACCGGGGCCGCAGGTGGGGCGGGGCAGGCCGCAGTCGCGGTCGGCAAGCGTTTGGGGGCGCGGGTGATCGCGTCGGCCAGGGGAAGCGCGCGGCTTGCGCTTGCAAGGGCCGCCGGGGCTGATCTGCTGATCGACAGCGACGCCCCCGACTTGCGCGATCGGTTGCGGGCCGAGGGGGGATCGATGTCGCCTTCGACACGGTCGGCGGTGCGGCGTTCGACGCCATCCTGCGCGCCGCGCGCCCCGATGCGCGACTGCTGGCCATCGGTTTTGCGTCAGGCCAGGTGCCCCAGGTGCCCGCAAACCAGCTTTTGGTGCGCAACGTGACCGTCATCGGCTTTTGGTACGGCGGCTATCTGACCCAGGCCCCCAGTGCGGTCAGCGCCAGCCTGCAAGAGCTTTTGGCCTGGTGGGCCGAGGGCAGCTTGCGCCCCCAGGTCGGCCAGGTCCTGCCCTTTGACGCCCTGCCCGAAGGTCTTGCGATGTTGCGCGACCGCAAGGCACCCGGCAAACTGGTGATCCAGGTCGACAACTAAGCGCGCTGGCAGGCCCCGCAGCGACCTTGCCACCTTTAGTCAAGCCGGAACAGCTTGTCGCGGGCAGTGCCCCCCTTGATCAAGGTCAGGCGGCTTTTGGCGACGCCAAGGGCCTTGGCAAGCATTTCGGCAACCGCAGCGGTGGCGCGTCCGTCCTCGGGTGGGGTCGTGGTGTTGGCCCGGTAGCCGCCTTCCGGCAGATCGACAAGGTCGTTGCGGCGGGCGCCCGGGGTGACATGCAGCGCAAACAAGGCCCCCGGCACGGCACGGGCCGACCATTGGCCTTTGGCGGGGCGGCCTTTTGGGGGGGGCATGTGGGAACCTGCGGCTGATCGGCCAAGCCTAGCCGATATTGCGCCCATGACAAGGCGGTGGAGCCATGTCCGGCACCCCGAGCGCCAGCCCACAGCCTTTCAAGGTCATATTTCCATGGGATCGCCCGGCCATACTGCTTGAATTTGTCGCTGTCGCTGCCAATATTGGGTGGACAAGGTTGCGCCGGTCCCCCGGCGTTGCCCCATGCGACAACATCGGAGGCTTCAATGGCTCAGTACGATACGATCCGCAGCGTGGGCGTAAATGCCGGCGTGCAGATTCACGAAGGGCTTCGCGCCCATATGAACAAGGTCTACGGGCTGATGTCCGTGGCGATGCTGGTCACCGGTGCGGTGGCCTGGGGCGTTGGCACGTCGGATGCCCTGTTTGCCATCTTCCGCAATCTTGACGGATCGATGACGATTTTCGGCTGGATCGCAATGTTCCTGCCCCTGGGCATGGTCTTTGCCTTTGGCGCACTGATCAACCGGATGTCGGCGGCGGCCGCGCAACTGTTCTTCTACGCCTTCGCCGCCGCGATGGGCCTGTCGATCGCCTGGATCTTCAAGGCCTACACGGACATGTCGATCGCGCAGACCTTCCTTGTCACGTCGATCGCCTTCGCCTCGCTGTCGCTATACGGCTACAGCACCAAGCGTGACCTGAGCGCGATGGGGGCCTTCCTGATCATGGGTCTGGTCGGCCTGATCGTCGTCTCGATCGTCAACATCTTCCTCGGCTCGGGGATGCTGGCCTTCGCGATCTCGGTCATCGGTCTCTTGATCTTCGCCGGACTGACCGCGTTCGACACGCAGAACATCAAGAACAGCTACCTTGAGCATGCGCAGGCGATGGATCAGGAATGGCTGGGCAAGTCCGCGATCATGGGCGCCCTGAACCTGTACCTGAACTTCATCAACATGTTCATGTTCCTGCTGCGGTTCATGGGCAACCAGGAATAATCGCGCCACCAGAACCGAAAGGGCCGGTCGCAGGACCGGCCCTTTTCATTTGGGGGGCAGGTCGGCCACCATCCGCACGGCGGGAAAGACGATGCCAGGGGCCAACTGAACATCCGTTGGGGCGAGGACACGAAAGCCCAGCGCGGTATAAAAGGGCACGGCGGTGATGGTTGACAGACAGTCGAGCTGCCGCACGCCAGTCCGGGCCGCATCCTCCATCACCTCGCGCATCAGCCTGCGGCCAATTCCCTGACGAGTGCGGTCCGGGTCGGTCGCCACATGGCGGACATGGCCGATGGCGACGCCTGCCCCCGCCGCGCCATCGGGGCGCGCCAGGCTCCACCCCCCGCTGGCAACCGCAAGGCCCTGCTGGTCCAGCGCCAGGAAATAGCGACCGGAGGCCAAGAGTTCGGGCCGCGCCAGCGCGATGATCGGCACGGCCAGCACCATCACCGAAGGCGGATAGTCCGCCGCCAGCAGGCGCGGATAGCTGCGCGCCAACAGCTGGTCTACGGCAGCCCGATCATCTGGGCGGGCGCGGCGGAGGGTGACGGACTTTTGCATAACCATCAGATGGCGCGGGCGGCGCAAAAGAAAAGGCCGCACCCGGAGGTACGGCCCAAAGTCAGCAAAGGGGCAAGATTACTTGATCTTGCCTTCCTTGTATTCCACATGCTCCCGCTTGACGGGGTCATACTTCTTGACGACCATCTTTTCGGTCATGGTGCGGGCGTTCTTCTTGGTGACGTAGAAGTGGCCGGTGCCCGCGGTGGAGTTCAGGCGGATCTTGATGGTGGCGGGCTTTGCCATGGACGTCTCTCCTGGATCGGGGCCGTCGGGGCCGCCGCAAAATACTTGAAGTCCGCGTTTTAGCCATGAGACGTGCAGAGTCAACAGCGAAAGCGTGCGACGGCGTTGCCCAAGAATTTTCGGCGAAAATTCTTGGGTCGCACCGGATGACGGGCCCGAATTGCGCGGAGGGCCTGTAAGCCGGATTCTGTCCGGGGCCCCGCCTTCCGACGGTGCCCCTGGATGACCATTCCTCTGCCAACCGTGTTACCACGGCGGTCAAGCTGCCAACCCGGGCCTCTCGGGCGTTGGCATCCCTGGCGGGCGGTATCCTTGCGGACCAGTCCTGCCGCGAGGCCCCTATTTGGCGTTGCTCCGGGTGGGGCTTGCCGTGCCGGTCCTGTTGCCAGTCCCGCGGTGGGCTTTTACCCCACCGTTTCACCGTTACCCTTGACGCTTGCAAAGGCGAACCTTCGTTCGCGGCAAGGGCAGTCTCTTCTCTGTGGCGCTTTCCCTGGGGTTACCCCCGCCGGGCGTTACCCGGCACCCTTGCCAACGGGAGTCCGGACTTTCCTCGAGGCGCAAGCCCCGCGGTCATCCAGCCCTCCGCGCGGAGTTGGCTTAGGCTTTGGCCGGGCGGGCGTCAACCGCAATCCAGGCCAGACCTGCGGCGAGGGCGCAGTCGGTTTCGTCCAAAGGCCCGGTAGCCCAGGGCCGGAACCGCAGCCGATAGGCGGGCAACAGCATCGCAAGGGGCAAGTCGGGATAGCCAAAGGCGTGCAGGTCAGCCAGAAATCCGGGCAAAGCGCCTGCTGCCGATGTCTGGGTGCCTCCCTCCCCCCGCGTGGGGGAGGGTTGGGGTGGGGGGGCCTTCGGCTCATCCAACGCTAGGGGTTCCGGCCAGACCGACAACCCCGCCAGCGCCAAGCGTCGCCAGTCAAAGCGGGGGCCGGGGTCGGTCTTGCGGTCCGGGGCCATATCGCTATGCGCGATCACGCCTTGGGGCGGGATGGCCCAGCGGTCAAGGATCCCCGCCAGCAAGCGCTCAAGCGCCGCCACCTGCGGGTTTGCAAAAGGTTCGGTCCCGGAATTGACCAGTTCGATCCCGATCGAGCGTGAGTTGACATCCCCCTGCCCGGCCCAGGTCCCTGCCCCGGCATGCCAGGCCCGCGCACCTTCGTCCACCAGACTGGCAAGACTGCCATCGCGGTCGATCAGGTAGTGCGCCGAAACCTCGGCCAGGGGATCACACAGCCGGGCCAAAGCCTCGTCTGCGGTGGGCATGGCGGTATAGTGCAGCACCACCAGGTCCGGCACCAAGCCATCCCGCCGGTCGCCAAAGTTGGGCGACGGATGGCTTGGCGTCACTGCAGCGCGGTGCGGAACGGGCGCGGGTCCCAGGAACAGGCAAAGCCGTCGCCATCGGGGTCAACGCCCAGACGGTCACGCTCGGGCCCGCCCTTGGACAGGAAATCCTGCTGCGCCTTGTCTGGCGAGGCATATTTGCCGCAAGCCGCGTTCTGGTCCCGCAGGCCCAACCCGTTGCGTTTGTAAAGCTGCACGCCGGGCGCATGCGTGGTGGCAAGCGCGAATTCGACAATGTTCGGGCCGGTATCGCCGGGGCGCTGCGGCAGCTCGCTTGGCTGCACGACGACATAATCGGCACGGTTGCGGGCAATGCGTTCGGCGTCGCTTTCGATGGTTTCGCGGGCGGACACTGCCTCAAAGTCCTGCTCGTCCGAGATCGAGGCCAAACCGTCAACCTCGCCCGATTCTTCCTTGATGCCGGCGGGCAGCATGTCGCGCGGACGGTCGTCGCCAGTGATCACGCTGGCCGGCAAGTCAGAGGGAGCCGCGGTGCCAGCAGTGCCATCGGCCCGGTCGATCGCCGCCGCCGCCGCCGCCGGATCAAACGCGCCGCCAGCCGGGGTCGCCGGTGCGGTCGCCGTGCCTGCCGGGGCAGGCGCACCGCCACGGATATAGCTGTCGTAATCCTGAAAGCCGACGCCCGACCCACCCTGGGGGTCTGTCGGCGTGCAGCCCACGGCGATCAGTGCCACCAACGACGCACCGCAGATGCGGCCAAGAGCTTTACGGGTCATTACGCTGCCTCAATTTTTGTCTTTTGCAGGTGCTTTACCACCATTTCGTCGCCTTGGCCACAAAGCCCGCACGGCTTTCCAGAACCTGCGCGAAATTCAGCAGCGCGCCTTCTTCCCAAGGGCGTCCGATCAGCTGCAGCCCGAGCGGCAGGCCCTGCGCATCGAGCCCCACCGGCACGGCCACGCCCGGCAGGCCGGCAAGGTTCACGGTCACGGTAAAGATGTCGTTCAGATACATCTGGATCGGATCGGCGTCCGACATCTCGCCCAAGCCGAAAGCGGCGGAGGGCGTTGCCGGGGTCAGGATCGCATCTACCCCGTCGGCAAACGCCGTCTCGAAGTCGCGCTTGATCAGGGCACGAACCTTGCGGGCGCGGTTGTAGTAGGCATCGTAGAACCCGGCCGACAGCACATAGGTGCCAACCATGATCCGGCGCTGCACCTCGGGGCCAAAACCCTCGGCCCGGGTTTTTTCATACATCTCGGTGATGCCGTCGCCTGCCGAAAGCTGCGCCCGGTGGCCGTAGCGCACCCCGTCATACCGGGCGAGGTTCGACGACGCCTCGGCCGGGGCGATGACGTAATAGGCGGGCAAGGCGTACTTGGTATGCGGCAGGCTGATGTCGCGCACTTCGGCCCCGGCATTCTTCAGCATGGCGATGCCCTGTTGCCACAGCGCCTCGATCTCACCCGGCATGCCGTCCATCCGGTATTCCCGCGGAATGCCGATGACCTGACCCCGGATGTCGCCTGTCAGCGCGGCCTCGAAATCCGGCACGGGCAAGTCGGCGCTGGTCGAATCCTTGGGGTCATGGCCCGACATCGCGCCCAGCATGATCGCGGCATCGCGCACCGTCTTGGTCATCGGTCCCGCCTGATCTAGCGAGGAGGCAAAGGCCACCACCCCCCAGCGCGACACCCGGCCATAGGTCGGCTTGATGCCCACGATCCCGGTAAAGGCCGCAGGCTGGCGGATCGACCCGCCCGTATCCGTCCCGGTCGCCGCAAGGCAAAGGTCTGCCGCAACGGCACTGGCGGACCCGCCCGACGAGCCGCCCGGGGTGAGTTGGACGTTCGACCCCTGCCGCTGCCACGGGTTCACTGCATTGCCGTAGCATGAGGTCTCGTTCGACGACCCCATCGCAAACTCGTCCATGTTGAGCTTGCCCAGCATCACCGCACCCGCCCCAAAGAGCTGCGCCGTGACGGTGGAGTCGTATTCCGGCTTGAAGCCCTTAAGGATGTTCGACCCGGCCTGGCTTGGCACGCCCTTGGTGCAGAACAGGTCCTTGATCCCCAGCGGAATGCCACACATGGCGGGGGCCTCTTCGCGTCCTTTCAGTCGCTCATCGGCGGCGCGGGCCTGTTCAAGCGCGATCTCGGGCGTTTTCCAGACAAAGGCGTTCAGCGCGTCGCCCGCGTCCATGGCCGTGAGGCAAGACATGGTCAGATCAACCGCCGAAATCTCACCCTTGCGCAAGGCATCCCGCGCGGCGGCGATGGTCCATGTGTTTGCACTTGTCATGGGCGCGCTCATTCCACCACCTTCGGCACGGCAAAGAACCCTTCCCGCGCGTCGGGCGCGTTCTTCAGGACCTGCACCTGAATATCCCCATCCGTCACCACATCCGCCCGGCTTTTCAACCGCATCGGCGTGACCGAGGTCATCGGCTCCACCCCAGTCACGTCAACGTCGTTCAACTGCTCCATGAAGCCGAGGATACCGGACAGCTTGCCCGCCAGCGCCGGCAGATCGCCCTCCGCCACCCGGATACGGGCCAGCTTGGCGACCTTCCGCGCGGTGTCGATGTCAATGGCCATGGCGCCCCCCTGTCAGGTTTCGCCCCGTTTAGCCGGGGGCCGGGACCTTCGCAAGTCGGTGCCTCTGGTAGACCTTAATCATCCACCCCAGCATGATGCCGTTCATAATGTGCCACAGGAAATGCGTGCCAAGCGGTAGCACCTCGCACAGGGGGCTGTCCAGCGTGCGGGCCGTCAGGCTAGCCAGCAAAAGCCCAGCCCCCAGCGCCATGCCCCGCGCGGTTGCGGGGGACCGCCGCCACAAGGCCACCGCATAGCCAAGGATCAAGAGCGGGATCGGCGCATATCCAGCGGAGGATCCAAGGAACGGCATCACCGCCCCCAACACCGGCACCATCACTGCGGCATAGGGAAAGAAGGCCACCACCGCCCCCGCCGCCCAGCGCCACCCAAAGCCGAGCAGGTCCCGCGTCGCGGCGAAGATATAAAGGAGGATGAACCCCAGGATCGGCGTCACATCCAGCGCCGCCGTTAGCCCGTTGGCATGAGTATGAAACAGATACGACCCCACCCCGATGGCCGCCAGCACCAAGCACATCGCCCGCGCAAGCGGCACACCTGCGCTCTGCCGCCACATCATCGCCGCCGCCACCAGAAACGCAAGGTTGGTAAGCGCATTGACCGGCTCGGCCCAATAGACCGCCGAGGTCCGCTCACAATAGGCATCAACCGCGTCCCACATCGCCTAGCGCCTGCCGTGAAAGAAGGCTTGTAGCAGCGGCTCCATCCCCAGCCCGCCCCGCAAGTCAGCTCCAAAACCAGAAGGCTGGCGCCTTACGGCATGGCGGCTCCTGCCACCGCACGCGATTGCGCATAGCCGTAGAGCCACCCGTCGCCGTCCGCCTCAAGGATCGAAGGATCGAAGGATCGATCAACGGGTGGTTGGCGACATCGACGCCGGGAAGCGATGGGATGCGAATGCGGCGCAGTGACTGGCCAGGCCCACAAGGAGCCAGACCCCGCAAAGCATTAGCCTTGTCGCGGTCGATGAACTCTGCGACCACGCAGTAGCGAATGCCGACTCCGCTGTGGTAATCGCCCCGGTGCGGTATGTTGGTGTCGAACACAAGGCAATCGCCCGGCAAGTAAGCGACCCGGACGGCGTTTTCGCGGACTTCGGTCTTCTGTTTGAACATGAAGCGCGAAATTTCGTCCCAAGTGCGGATCTGATACAAATGCGGTCGCTCGGTCGGCACCACTACCGTCCCGGACGGGGTCCCTTCGGTGTCGAACACCATGAAAACCTTCACCCGGTAGCCGACGTTATCGTCATGCCAGCCCTCGGCCGAAGCATTCAGCCCATCCATCACTGTCTTTACATAAAGATCGTCGAGCCGCAGCCGAGGCCCCAAATAGTTGGTTAACGTCGACCGAAGCGTCGGAGATCCAAGAACTGCTTGCCACAGAAACGCTGGCAAATCCCAGTTGAAATAGACCTTCTTTGCCTCATCCGGGCGCACCCGCAATTCTGATGCGATCATGCGGTCGGTCAGGCCCGGACTGTCGAGAAAGGCATCGATCGTGGTCCGCAGCACCCCTCCACGCAACCCACTTGCCGCTGCCGACGCGGTCTGGTCCGACCGGCGGTCAAATTTGTGGATGGGTCCCAAGCACCGCCTGCGACGACTAAGAATCTTCAGGGTCTTGGTGAGCTTGCGCAGGCCTGCCATCTTCTCCGCTCCTTGCTTCTCGATCATGATGGCGAATTGTACGTTAAGTCGCAAGTCGTTGCCTTGAGTTTGGCGGGGCTCGTCTGCCTGGGGGCACAACGCTGCCGAACCTACTTGCGGTCCACGCCGCGCCACCGATACGATGACACGGGAAAACGGTGCGGAGCTCGGGCGAACATGGCGGCGAAGACAGTATTCGTGGACGTTGGTACGCACGAGGCACAAGAGTACTTGGCGCTTTTCGGGCACAGCCCGTTGACTTACCTGCGCCATCGGCTTCGCCATCGCCGCCGGTGTCGGCGCGCGGGCATGACCGCAATAAACTTTTCAGGGTATCGAAACTTTCTGGCAACCGTCGCGGCCCTGCGGCAACGACGCGAGCGGGTAATTTATGTAATGGTTGAACCCAACTCACGGCTGTTTGCGCTTGCTCAGTACCGCAATGCCAACATCGGCCTGAACGTTGCCCTTTCGACCGACGCAGCAGTAGCTTCGGTGAAGCCGCTTTACCTGGCCAAAAGCAATCCCACGGGCCAAGGAAGCTCGCTCTTTACGGAGAAGCCGAACGTGCGGCCTGATGAGTTCGATCTGGTCTTGAACTTGGATGCCGATCATTTTGCGCGAATGATTTCCGATGTCACGGCAGAGCACTCTGGTGCAGGCGCGGGGCCGGTCATTCTGCGGTTGAACAACGAAGGTGCCGAAACAGAGGTCATCCGGGCCTTTCATCAGATGTTTGGACCACGACTTAAGGTCGTTATGGGCTCGCTGTCAGACGTGGCAAAGGTCAAGGGAGCCGATGCCCTGGTAGACTTGCACAGATTTCTTGAGTCAAATGGCATTCCTTTTCTGCCGTTCCATTCCGACTTTGCGACCTGGCCAGCGGCGGCAGAAAAAACTCTTGCCCTTTTGGACGTTTAGAATTTTCGCCTATGTGCGAAAAACGCTTTCAACAGCGCCTCGGCCTCTCTGGCACCGATGCCGTCATACACTTCGGGCGCATGGTGGCATTGCGGATGGCTGAAGACCCGCGCCCCCACCGCGACCCCGCCCGACTTCGGGTCCGCCGCCCCGTAGTACAGCCGTCCGATCCGCGCTGCCGATATCGCGGCGGCGCACATCGGGCAGGGCTCCAGCGTCACATACAGATCATGTCCCGCCAGCCGCTCGGTGCCTGCCGCAGCACAAGCCGCACGGATCGCCAAAACCTCGGCATGCGCGGTCGGATCGCACAGTTCCCGCGTGCGGTTGCCTGCCTGCGCCACCACCTCGCTGCCATAGACGATCACCGCGCCCACCGGCACCTCACCCCGCAGGGCCGCTGCCCGCGCCTCGTCCAGCGCAAGGGCCATGTAGGACCGAAAGCCTTCGCGTTGCTCTTTCATGCCGGGTTCAATATCCTGCGCCCTTCGGCCAACCTGGCCTTAAGGATGAAGTCCATGGCCGGAAATGAAAAGCCCAAAGCCCCCACCGCCGCGCCCGACGGCGAGCGGATCGCCAAAGTGCTGTCGCGCGCCGGCATCGCTTCGCGGCGTGAGGCGGAGCGGATGATCGAACTTGGCGAGGTCGCGGTGAACGGCAACGTCATCACCTCCCCGGCCTTGAACGTGACTGCCGCTGACCGCATCACCGTCCGGGGTGAACCCGTCGGCACCCCCGAACCGCCGCGCCTGTGGCTGTATTACAAGCCCGAAGGCCTCGTGACCTCGGCCTCGGACGAAAAGGGCCGCGATACGGTGTTCGACCATCTGCCCGAGGATATGCCGCGGGTCATGTCGGTCGGGCGGCTTGACCTCAACTCTGAAGGCCTCCTCCTTCTGACCAATGATGGCGGGTTGAAGCGGCGGCTGGAACTGCCGTCGACCGGCTGGCTGCGCAAATACCGGGTTCGCGTCAAGGGCAACCCGACCGAGCCTGAGATCGAACCCCTGCGAAAAGGCATCACCATCGACGGCGAACGCTTTCAGGCGATGGAGGTCAAGATCGACCGTCATCAAGGGGCCAATGCCTGGCTGACCATCGGCATCCGCGAGGGCAAGAACCGCGAGATACGCCGTGCGATGATGCATATCGGACTGACGGTGAACCGCCTCATCCGCATCTCTTACGGCCCGTTCCGGCTGAACGAACTCCAGCCGGGTGAGGTAGAGGAGCTGAAACCCCGCGTGCTGCGTGAACAGCTTGGCCTGGCCGAGGGCAGCAGCGATCCGGTCGCAGCCAAGCCCCTGCGCCGCGTCCGGGCCGCCAAACCCGCCCCGGCGAGCGCGGACGCGCCAAAGACGGGCTTGGCAAAGGCGGGGACACCCGGCAGTGGCGCGCGCAACAGCCCTCGGCGTCCGCCTGCCCCGCGCAAGGTCTGACCCCCGCCGCCCCCACGGCGGGGCAAGTTTGCCCCGCCCCAAACAGCTTCGGCGCTGGCATGGGCAGGGCGCTTGAGCTAAGGTTTCTGCGCATGCAGCGCGGGTGGAGGGAAAAGTGTCGGAAAAAGCATTGCGAAGCCTTTCCTTTGTCCTTCTGGTGGCGCTGGTGGCCTATGTCGCCTGGTCGGGAGGCGCGTGATGGCCCAGCGGTTTGGCGGCAAATATTCCCCCACCGGGTCGCAGTCCGACGCTGCCCCGCAGCCTGTGGTCGCGGTTGCGCCCCAGGGTCAGGGCCGGACGACTTGGCTGTTTCTCGCGGCCTTTCTGTTCCTATTCCCGGCCTTTGGCGATGGCCCGCGCGAGATGCTCTTGGGCCTTGCTGCCGGGGGCCTCTTGATCTTTGCCGCCTGGACCACGCGCGAAGGGCTCAAGGCAGAAGCCGCGTTCAACGCGCGCAAACTCGCCCGCCGCCCGGCGTTTCCGCGCAAGATCGCAGGCGCGGTCCTGACGGGGGCCAGCCTAGCGACCGGCTGGATCATCACCGGCGAGGCGGTGCTTTTTGCGCCCGTTTTCGCGCTGGTCGGCGCAGGACTGCATCTGTTCAGCTTCGGGCTTGACCCCCTTTCCGACAAGGGGATGGAGGGGGTCGATGCCTTTCAGACTGGCCGCGTGGCCAGCGCCGTGGCCGAGGGGGAAAAGCACCTGGCCGCGATGGCCGACGCCATCCTGCGCGCCAAGGACCGCCAGCTTGAGGCGCGGGTAGACCGGTTTGCCGCCGCTGCCCGCACCCTTTTCCGCACCATCGAAGAAGACCCCGGCGATCTGACGGCGGCACGCAAGTATCTGTCAGTGTATTTGATGGGCGCCCGCGACGCGACGGTGAAGTTCGCCGATCACTTCGCCCAGACCCGCGATGCAAGCGCGCGGATCGACTACGAAACCCTGCTTGGTGACCTCGAAACCACCTTCGCCGAAAAAACCACCGCATTTTTGTCAAATAGTCGTAGTGACCTTGACGTAGAAATCGGCGTCCTGCGCGACCGCCTGCGACTTGACCATTGACCCCGAGCCCAAAGGAATTCCCGATGACCGAAACCGCCCAAGCCAAAGCCACCGCCTTTCTGACCGAGGTCGAGAAGGTCACCGCTGTCATCCTGCCCGAACCCGTGGCCGAAGTTGTCCCGCTGGAGGCCGCCAAGGGCGATCAGGCCGACGCGATCAAAAAGCGCATGGCCGAGGTTGATCTGGGCAGCACCCAATCGATCATCTCGTTTGGCTCGGCGGCGCAGTCGGAACTGCAGGTGATCAGCCAGGCCATGCTGCAAGACGTCAAGAACAAGGACGTCGGCCCCGCTGGCGACAGCTTGCGCAGCTTTGTCACCACGATTCGTGGCTTTGCCGTCAGCGAGTTGGACCTGCGCCGCGATGCCAGCTGGTGGGAACGCCTGCTGGGCCGCGCCGCGCCCTTTGCGAACTTCATCGCCAAGTATGAAACCGTGCAGGGGCAGATCGACAAGATCACCTCAGAGCTTCTGACGCATGAGCATACGCTTCTGAAGGACATCAAAAGCCTGGATGTGCTTTATGAAAAGACGCTCGATTTCTACAACGAGCTGGCGCTTTACATCGCCGCCGGTGAAGCCAAGCTGACCGAGACCGACACCAAGACCATCCCCGCCAAAGAGGCCGAGGTTGAAGCCGCCGCCGAGGCTGACAAGATGATCAAGGCGCAGGAACTGCGCGACCTGCGCGCCGCGCGGGATGATCTGGAACGCCGGGTGCACGATCTGCGCCTGACCCGTCAGGTCACCATGCAATCCCTGCCCTCGATCCGGCTGGTGCAGGAAAACGACAAGAGCCTGATCACCAAGATCAACTCGACCCTCGTCAACACCGTGCCCCTGTGGGAAACCCAACTGGCGCAGGCCGTCACCATCCAGCGGTCCAAAGAAGCCGCCGAGGCGGTGCGCGGGGCCAGCGACCTGACGAACGAACTTCTGACGGCCAACGCGAAAAACCTGCAGCAGGCCAACAAGATCGTCCGCGAGGAAATGGAACGCGGCGTCTTCGACATCGAGGCCGTGAAGTCTGCCAACGCCACGCTGATTGCCACGATCAACGAAAGCCTCGCCATCGCCGACGAAGGCAAGGCCCGGCGCAAAGCAGCCGAGGTCGAACTGGTCAAGATGGAAGCCGAACTGCGCGACACCCTGGCCTCGGCCAAGGCGCGGCAGGCGGCTCCGGCAGCGGCAACCGCCACGGCCTGACACCGGCTTCTGATCCCGGCGAAGGTCGGGACCGACCACGCAAGATGATCCAAAGGGGCGCAGAGCACTGCGCCCCTTTGTCGTTCGCCCGCGCGGGCCTGCACAGGACGGGGACGCGCAATTTCCAGATGACGGGACTTGTCATTCGACGGCCATGGGCCTTCGCGGTACACCTTGCGTCATAGGGAACAGGCCAGACCGGGCCGCGACCCAAACCTGAAAGACCTCAGAAAGAAACGCTTTCCGACAGGCATTTGCCTGATCGCAACCCCTTTGACCCAGGAGCCAAGACCATGTCCTACATGAACACCACCACCCGTCCTGCCGACATCGGCGGTATCGACATTTCGGGCGTCGACGTTGCAACCGCAGTCTGGGAGGCCACCGGCGGTGCCTACGGCGGCACCCCGCGCGAGGCCGAGCTTTCGACCGGCGGCACCACGCCGAAAACCTCGGACTGGGTGACCACCCCGATGGACAGCCCGATCGCGGATTACTTCGATTTCAGCAAACCCCCGGCCGACCGCGACGCCGAGATCAAGCTTCTGGCCGAGCCAGAGGGCACCCACCCGCTGATGGAGCTGTTCAAGGGTGACGATGTGCCCAACTTTGCCAATGGCGGGCCGGAAGGCCTTGCCAACCCTGTGGCTGCGGCTGTTGTAATCCTTGTTGTTCTCTGGGCCGTCGACCACCTGAGCGATGGGGCCGTCTGCGATGCGCTTGGCTGGCACCACGATGGCAAGCCGGAAAAGCCGACATCGGACGGGAAGCCCCAAGTCACTCTGCCCGAATATGACGGCTACACCGATCCCGATGCCATGACCGGCGACTTGCAATCCCCGGCGGACTTGTTCGCAAGTCTGCTTGCCAAGGCCGGGGTAGAGGGCATCGATACCAGCTCGATCGGGATCACCGACATTCTGGGCAAGCTCACGGACAACATGGGCAAGGTCGCCGATCTGGTCGGTGCCCTGAAAGGTGCTGCGCAAGCTGGCGACAGCAAGGGCTTTGGCAGCACGCTGGCCGAGTTGCAGAAGCTGGCCGGTATCGACCCGGCATCGTTCACCGAGGCCGCCCAATCGCCGCAGGACCTGATGAACAACATCTTCCAAGCCTACGGGATCGAAGGCGGGCAGGACGGTGCCGAGTATCACGCTGCCCAGCACGACCACTACTATGTCGAGCTGAGCAATGACTCGGTCTACGATCTGTCGCACTGGTTCATCACCTTGGACGATACGATCCTCTGATCGGCGGACCTGACCCACTTCCTCCCATCGGGGCGGGCGGCGCACTGGCGTCGCCCGCCCCTTCCCGTTACACTGGCACTGCAGAAACCGCAGGACCGGACGCCAGGATGCAGGCCCATCTTTCTTCGCCGTCTTCCGGTGTGGGGGTACCCGCTTGCGGCCGCCCGGTTTCGCCGGGGCTTGCGCTGCGCCAACTGGGCCGCGCGGCCTTGCATGTTCTGTGTGCCGCGGCGCTTTGGTTTGGCCCGACGGCCTGTACGTTCACCAACCTGGCCTCGGTGCCCGCATCGACGGTGCCCACCCCCGTTTCCGCCCCCCCTACCGAACGCAGCGCCGCGGCGATGATCTATTTCGCCCAGGTGCAGCAAAGTCTGCTCGCCCAAGGCATGCTGCGCAGTGATGCCGGCGCTGAGGTGCCCTACACCGACCGGATTCTCGCGGAAAACTTTCTGCGCATCGCTTTGTTCACCGAATATCGGCGTGCGGCCGCCGGTCTGGTGCGCGCGGAAACCGAAGGCGAGTTGCGCCGCTGGGAAGATCCGGTCCGCGTCGGTCTGCGTTTCGGCGCCAGCGTGCCGCCCGACCGGCAAGCCACCGACCGGGCGCTGGTGGCCAGCTATCTTGCGCGGCTGGCCAGCATCACGGGCCACCCGATCGGCCTTGACGACAGCGATCCGAACTTTCTGATCCATATCGTGTCCGAGGATGAACGCATGGCCCTGGGTCCCCGGCTGCGCGCGGCGATCCCGAACCTGTCGGCGGGCGATGTGGCCGGAATAACCAATCTGCCAAGGACCACCTATTGCGTCGTCTATGCCCTGTCGGAAGGGTCGGCGGGGGCCTATACCCGCGCCTTTGCAGTGATCCGCGCCGAACATCCCGATCTGTTGCGCCTCTCGTGCCTGCACGAGGAAATCGCCCAGGCACTTGGCCTGCCCAACGACAGCCCGCGCGCCCGCCCCTCGATCTTCAACGATGATGAGGAATTTGCGCTGCTGACCGATCATGACGAACTTCTGTTACGCATCCTCTATAGCCCGGAATTGCGCCCCGGCATGAGCGCTGATGAAGCGCAACCGATCGTCTTATCCCTTGCGCGTCGCCTGCTGGGCGGCGAGAGTTGACAAAATTTGACCGGAGGTAGCCATGGTCTTCGATTTTCTCAAAGGTGAATTCGTCGATGTCATTTCCTGGCTTGATGACACCCGCGACACCATGGTGTGGCGCTTTGACCGGCGGGGTCAGGCGATCAAGATGGGGGCCAAGCTGACCGTCCGCGAAGGTCAGTCGGCGGTGTTCATCCATGAAGGGCAGTTGGCCGATGTGTTCGGACCGGGCCTTTACATGCTTGAAACCAACAACATGCCGATCATGACCACGCTGCAGCACTGGGACCACGGCTTTCAGTCGCCCTTCAAGTCCGAGGTGTATTTCGTCAACGTGACGCGCTTCAACGACCAGAAATGGGGGACGAAAAACCCGATCATGGCGCGGGACCCGGAATTCGGGCCGGTGCGGCTGCGCGCCTTTGGGACCTATTCGCTGAAAGTGGGCGATCCGGGCAAGTTCATTCAAGAGGTTGTCGGCACCGACGGTGAGTTTACCGCCGACGAGATCACGTTTCAGATCCGCAACGTGATCGTGCAGGAAGCGTCCCAGGTGCTGGCCAAATCGGGGATCCCGGTTCTGGACATGGCGGCCAATACGGCTGATCTGGGCAAGATCATCGCCACGGCGATTGCGCCCAAGGTTGCCGAATACGGGCTGACCCTGCCGGAATTCTATATCGAAAACATCAGCCTGCCCGAAGAGGTCGAAAAGGCGATGGACAAGCGCACTTCGATCGGGGTCGCGGGCGATCTGAATAAATACATGCAGTTCAACGCGGCTGAAGCCATGGGTGCGCCCGGCAGCGCCATGGGGAGTGCCATGGGCGCTGGCATGGGCATGGCGATGGGCGCACAGATGGCCGGTGGTGCCGGTCCCTGGGGCGCGCAAGCGCCTGCCGCTCCGTCCGCCGGTGCGATGCCGCCGCCCCTTCCCACGGCCAAGGCCTGGCATCTGGCCGAAAACGGTGCCACCAGCGGCCCGGTCGCCGAGGCCGACCTGCCCCGCCTTGCCGCCGAAGGTCGCCTGACCCGCGCCACCATGGTCTGGACCGCCGGACAGGACGGCTGGAAGATGGCAGCCGAGACCGAGCTTGTGCGGCTCCTCGACGCGCTGCCCCCGCCGCTTCCCAAGGGCTGAGTCCACGCGATGACCAAAGGTGAAGAACACCGCTACCCCTGCGCACAATGCGGCGCGCAACTGCGCTTTGCACCGGGCCAGACCAGCCTGACCTGCGACCATTGCGGCCATGTCCAGCAGATCGATGCCAAACCGGCCCAGGCAAAGGCCCGCGCGCTGCAAGAGCTTGATCTGAAACGCGGTCTGGCAGGGGAACTGCCGACCGAAGACATGGCAGAGGCGCGCACCACGACGTGCCCGTCCTGCGGGGCCATGGTCGAAATCACCGGGGCCACCCATGCCACCGAATGTCCGTTTTGCGCCACACCGGTGGTGCTGGACACCGGCACCCAGCGCCATATCAAGCCACAGGCTCTGGTCCCCTTTGTCTATACCGAAACCGCAGCGCGCAAGGCGATGACGGATTGGCTAGGCCGGCTGTGGTTCGCGCCGAACACCCTGTTGGAATACGCCCGCAAGGGCCGGGCCCTGACCGGCATCTATGTGCCGTTCTGGACCTTTGACGCCGACACCGCCAGCCGCTACCGGGGCCAGCGCGGCGAGCATTACTACGAGACGCGGACGGTGACCGTGCAGGTCAACGGCAAATCGGAACAGCGTGAGGAACAGGTGCAGAAAACCCGCTGGTACCCCGCCTCGGGCCGGGTATCGCGGGATTTTGATGATGTGCTGGTCATCGCCTCGACCAGCCTGCCCCCGCGGTTGGGCAACAACCTGGTGCCGTGGAACCTGTCGGTGCTTGAACCCTATGCCCCTGAATTCCTTGCCGGTTTCCAGGCCGAGGGCTATACTGTCGCCCTGTCGGACGGCCACGGCGAGGCGCGAGAGCGCATGTCCGACACGATCCGCGACGACGTGCGCCGCGACATCGGCGGCAATGAACAGCGCATCGACAGCGTCGACACCGACTGGTCGGACGAGACGTTCAAGCACATCCTCCTCCCGGTCTGGATGGCGGCCTACAAGTACAACGGTAAAAGCTACCGCTTTGTCGTCAACGGCCAGACGGGCAAGGTGCAGGGCGAACGCCCCTGGTCGATCTGGAAGATCGGCTTTGCGGTGGTTCTGGTGGCGGCGGTCGTGTTTGGGGCGATGTATCTCTACGACCCCGAGGCGCTTGGCCTGCAAAGGCCGGAGTGGATGGATTAGTCCCGCTTCCTGACCACGAACAGCATCCATCCGGCATAGCCCCCCGCGCCCAGGAACAGAAGGCCCCAGAACGGCTCTTGCCGCCACACCAGCTCCACCACCCCCCAGCCAAGCGGCAGCAGCACCGTCAGCCAGCGCACCAGCGGGCTGCGAAAGAACGGGGCGTTGGGGTCAAGGAATTTCATCTTTTGCATGTCCGGGGTCCGTTTCGATTGCGTGAGGGGGGATCACCCGCCCCGGTTTGTCAAGGATATGCGCCAGCGATCGACCCCTTGGTGCCAGCAGCATCGCGACATTTCGGTAGGTGAATGTTGCACCCGCATGCTACGGAAAGGCAGCGCATCGCGCCCAAAATGGAGCACAACATGAGATTTTCCGCACCGAAAAGCATCACCTTCCTGGTGTCCCTTGCCTTGGCCGTCATCGGCGTCCTGCCGCACTTTGACGTCAGCGTCCCCTATTCCGAATGGGCCTTCGTCGCCGCCTATGTGGTCTTGGCGGCTGGGGTGATCTTCAAGGAAATCTGAGGCGGGTTCGGCTGTTTCGGGTGCCCTCGTCTTGCAGAGTATGGCGAGGGCACTCTGCGCGTTTCAAACTGATTTATCGACAAACGGCGCTATCCCACTTGGCAAAAGCGCCGCCCCAGCCTTAGCTTGGACGCATGTATACAACACCCTTTTCCGGACAGGACTTTGAGGCATTGATCTGGATCGCCGTGATGACGGCAGCGCTTCTTGCCGTCTACCTGCTGCTTCTGCGCAAGGAAAGGGTTCGCCGGTCCGCTGGCCGCCAATCGTCAGAGAACTGGATTCTGATTGACGGGTCCAATGTCATGCATTGGCAGGACAACACCCCCCAGATTGAAACCGTGGTGCGCGTCGTCAATGAGGTGAAATCGCTCGGCTATGTGCCGGGGGTGGTCTTCGATGCAAATGCAGGATGGAAGCTGATGGGGCGCTACCTTCACGACGGGGACTTTGCCCGGCTTCTGGACTTGAAAACGGATCAGGTGCTGGTTGTCCCCAAGGGGACTCAGGCCGATCCCTATCTCTTGGAAACCGCTCGTGAGTTCGGCGCCCGGATCGTGACCAACGACCGTTTCCGCGATTGGGCCGACGCGCATCCGGAGGTCAAGGAGCCAGGTTTTCTGATCCGGGGTGGACTGCGGGACGGGAAAGTTTGGTTGAACAGAGTCGACGCGATGGTCGCCGCGTAGGGAGGGCAATCCGCCAACGGTTTGATGACCGCCCGGGCGAATTTCACACCCTACCGCCCCCGTCCCCTGCTCCGCTTCCCACCCCTTTGCCCTGCCCGCCCGGCCGTACTCCGCCCCGACATCTTCGTTGCTTCTTCCACCGCCTCCTCGATCACCTCCTGCCGCGCGAAGGGGTCGTCGGCGACGGCCAACTCAACCGCTTCCAGACGCCGCACCTCGTCCCGCAACCGGGCTGCCGTCTCAAACTCCAGATTCTCCGCCGCCTTGCGCATCTGCAACCGCAGGGCATCCAGATGGGCGGCGAGGTTCTTGCCGACCATCGGTTTGTCGACCTTGGTGGTGATCCGCGCCTGATCGGTGTCGCCTTCCCAGGTGCCGAACAGCACATCCTCGACGTTCTTGCGGATCGTTTCCGGCGTGATCCCGTGTTTCAGGTTGTAGGCCACCTGCTTTTCGCGGCGGCGGTTGGTCTCACCTATCGCGCGCTCCATCGAACCGGTCATCCGGTCGGCATACATGATCACCCGGCCTTCCGAATTCCGCGCCGCGCGGCCGATGGTCTGGATGAGCGAGGTTTCCGAGCGCAGAAAGCCCTCTTTGTCGGCATCCAGAATCGCCACCAGCCCACACTCGGGGATATCCAACCCCTCTCGCAGCAGGTTGATCCCGACCAGCACGTCAAACGCCCCAAGCCGCAGGTCGCGCAGGATTTCGATCCGCTCGATGGTGTCGATGTCAGAGTGCATATAGCGCACCCGGATGCCCTGTTCGTGGAGGTAGTCGGTCAGGTCCTCGGCCATCCGTTTGGTCAGGACGGTCGCAATCGTCCGCAGGCCACGGGCGGCGACCTTGCGAATCTCGTCGAGAAGGTCGTCAACCTGCATCTCGACCGGGCGGATCTCCACTTGCGGATCAATCAGGCCCGTCGGGCGGATCACCTGTTCGGTGAAGACGCCGCCGGTCTGCTCCATCTCCCAGGCCGCCGGGGTGGCGCTGACGAAGACGGATTGCGGGCGCATCGCATCCCATTCCTCAAACTTCAACGGGCGGTTGTCCATGCAGCTGGGCAAGCGGAACCCGTGTTCGGCGAGGGTGAACTTGCGCCGGAAGTCACCCTTGTACATACCGCCGATCTGCGGGACCGAGACGTGGGATTCATCTGCGAAAACAATGGCGTTGTCGGGGATGAATTCGAACAGCGTCGGCGGCGGTTCGCCTGGCGCACGACCGGTCAGATAGCGGGAATAGTTCTCGATCCCGGCGCAGGCCCCGGTGGCCTCCAGCATTTCAAGGTCGAAGTTGGTGCGCTGCTCCAGCCGCTGCGCCTCCAGCAGTTTGCCTTCACCGGTCAGCTGCTTCAGGCGGTGGAACAGCTCATCCTTGATGCCCTTGGTCGCCTGCGCCAGCGTGGGGCGGGGCGTGACGTAGTGGGAATTCGCATAGATGCGAATCTGCTTGAAACTGTCGGTCTTGGCCCCGGTCAGCGGGTCGAATTCGGTGATCGATTCCAGCTCCTCGCCAAAGAAGGAAAACCGCCAGGCGCGGTCTTCCAGGTGGGCGGGCCAAACCTCCAGGCTGTCGCCCCGCACCCGGAACGCGCCGCGCTGGAAGCTGGTTTCCAGCCGCTTGTATTGCTGGGCCACCAGTTCCGCCATCACCCGGCGCTGGTCATAGACTTGCCCGACAAGCAGGTCCTGCGTCATCGCGGAATAGGTTTCCACCGAGCCGATGCCGTAGATGCAACTGACCGAGGCGACGATGATCACATCGTCGCGTTCCAGAAGGGCGCGGGTGGCCGAGTGGCGCATCCGGTCGATCTGTTCGTTGATCTGGGATTCCTTCTCGATATAGGTGTCGGTGCGGGCGACATAGGCCTCGGGCTGGTAATAGTCGTAGTAGGACACGAAGTATTCGACCGCGTTATCCGGAAAGAAACCCTTGAATTCCCCGTATAGTTGCGCAGCAAGCGTCTTGTTCGGCGCAAGGATGATCGCCGGACGCTGGGTCGCCTCGATCACCTTGGCCATGGTAAAGGTCTTGCCGGTGCCGGTCGCGCCCAAAAGCACCTGATTGTGTTCGCCTGCCAATACCCCTGCGGTCAGTTCAGCGATGGCCGCGGGCTGGTCGCCAGCAGGCTGGAATGGGGTAGAGAGCGTAAATCGCCGACCGCCCTCCAGTTTCGGTTTGGACAGCACGTCCGGACGCACGGTCAGGGCATTGGCGTTGTTATGCGGCATGGTCGCCTCACTAGCGGGAAAGTCGGGCTGTTTAGACTTGATCCGTTTTTGTTCCAGTTCAAGCCCGAACCTGCCGCCGGCACGGGGGGCGTTGCCGATCCGGGCCGAAGCGGCTAAGCGACAGAACAGGCGCAGCGGCGGCAGCAGGGGCAAGATGGCAGGCAAGATCGACACACGCGCGGTGGGGCTGGATGTGGGGCTGGCCTTCATCCGCTGGCTGACCGGGGCCGAGAACCTGCATTACGGCCTTTGGACCGGGCTTGAGGTCACCGCCGGCAATCTGAAAGCGGCGCAAGAGGCCTATACCTCCAAGCTGTTCGGCTACCTGCCCAAGGGCCCGTTGCGGATTCTGGACATCGGCGGCGGGGCGGGGGAAACCGCGCGCAAGCTTTTGGCGCTTGGCCATTCGGTCGATATTGTCGTGCCTTCGCCGTTTCTGGCGGCGCGGTGTCGGGAAACGGCACCGGGGGCCACCGTACACGAGTGCATGTTTGAAGAGTATTCCGGTCAGGGCCCGTTTGATCTGTGCCTCTTTTCTGAAAGTTTTCAGTATATCCCGATGGTGGACAGCCTGCCGAAATGCGCCCGGTTGCTGGCCCCTGGTGGGCAGATCCTGATCGCCGACTGCTTTCGCACCGAGGCCTATCAAGGACGCGCCGTGCATGGCCCGCAGGCCGGGGGCGGCCACAGGCTGGCGGCGTTCCGCGACAGGCTGGCCGGCTTTGGCTTTCGCATTACCGCCGAGGCGGACATCACCGAAGCAGTCGCCCCGTCGATCGATCTGGAGCAGCAACTCTTCAATGTGATCGGCCATGGCGTCACGCGGGTATCAGATGAGGTACGCCAGAAAAAGCCCGGCGTGCATTGGGCGCTGACGCGCTTCATCGGGCTGTTTTTGTCGGCCAGGCGCCGGGCCAACCTGATGCAGCGCCTGACCGGGCGGAACCGGACCTCGACCGGGTTTTGCACGTTCAACCGGTATATGATCCTGACACTGATCGCGTCGTCCTGATCGTCAGGCGGTGCGCGAAGGCCCAGCTATGACTTGCGCTTTGCCCAAAGCTTGGGAATAACAGGGCATCTTGTAAGGAAAGTTGCGATGCGCGCCCGGATCTACCAACCCGCCAAGACCGCGATGCAATCGGGAACCGCCAGAACGCACGGCTGGGTGCTTGAATTCGCACCCGCCTCGGCGCGTGAGGTTGATCCGCTGATGGGCTGGACCTCTTCCGCGGATACCCAATCGCAGGTTCGGCTGCGGTTCGACAGCCGTGAGGCTGCCGTTGCCTATGCCGCCGAGCACGCGATCGAGGCCGATGTGGTGGACCCCAAACCCCGCAAGCCAGTGATCCGCCCGCGCGGCTATGGCGAGAACTTCGCCACCGACCGCAAGGGCGCCTGGACGCACTGATGCCGATCAGCATTGCCGAAGAGCATCCGCTAACCCCCGACCTTGCGCTCTTGTTCGAGCGGCACACCGCCGACATGCATGCCGAAACGCCCCCCGAATCGATCTACATGATGGACAAATCCGCGCTTGCCGGACCTGGCATCCGGTTTTTCGTGCTGCGTGAGGACGGCATGGCCCTGGGCATGGGGGCCGTGAAAAACATCGACGCCACCCATGCCGAGATCAAGTCGATGCATGTGCTGATTGAGGCGCGCGGGCGTGGCCTGTCAAAGGCGATGCTTGACCATCTTGTCACCACGGCGCGCAGGGCGGGCATTACCCAACTTAGCCTTGAGACGGGCATCCAGTCGACCTTTGTTGCAGCACGGGCGCTTTACGAACGGGCGGGCTTTGCCGTCTGCGGACCGTTCGGCGACTATGCCTTCGATCCGAATTCGGTCTACATGACAAAGGCGCTTGCCTGAACCGCGCGCCTGCCGCAAAACATGCCAGCGCGGGCCCGTAGCTCAACCGGATAGAGCAAGGACCTTCTAAGTCCGAGGTTGAGGGTTCGAGTCCTTCCGGGCCCGCCAGATTTGTCGTGGGTTTTGCGCCGGAAATTTCAGCCGCGCGCGTATCAGAGTTTGCATGCAAAGGGAGATTGAAATGACCTCACGCCGACAGTTCATTGCTTTGGTTTTCGCGGCTGCAGCCTTGCCCCTAACGGCTGCAAGGGCCGCCTGGGCCGGGTCCTGGGTGAACCTTGGCAGTCGCAAGGTCCGCGCCTACGGCGAGGCGGATCGCTTTGTGGTCTCTGACAATGGCGGCATCTACACCAAGCTGCGGGTCGCGGTCAGCGGCAATGGCGTCTTCATCGTCGCGGCGACGGTGCTGTTCGGCAATGGCGAGACGGCCACCTACCAGTTCGACGCGCTGGTCGAACAGGGCACGGTGTCGGGCGCGATTGACCTGCCGGGGGACGGGCGCGCGATCGTGCATGTTGACATGCTTTATCGCCGCCGCCGCAACGGCCACGGGGTCGCGGTGGTGACCTTGCAGGGCCTGACCGCCTAGCCCTTGGTGCTGGGCGCGCCGCCCTCGAACCGGTTGCCGTGGCGGTAGTCGCAAGGCGCCTCTTGCATCTGCAAATGCAGGCCCGTCCCGGTATAGGGATGGGCGCGGGCGACATCCTCATCAAACGCGATCCCAAGGCCGGGGGCGTCGGGGGGCAGGATGTAGCCGTCCTCCCACTTGATCGTGTTCTTGATCAGGCGCTGGTGGAAAGCCCCACCATCCTCGATCGTTTCCGCGATCAGAAGATTCGGGATTGAGGCGGCAAAGTGGACGTTCGCCGCCCATTCCACCGGTCCTGCGTAGAGATGCGGGGCCATTTCGGCGTTGAAGACTTCGGCCATGGCGGCGATCTTCTTTGCCTCCCAGATACCACCGACGCGGCCCAGCGCGGGTTGCAGGATCTTGACGCCCCCGGCGCGCAGAAGGGTGCCAAATTCAGCCTTGGTCGTCATCCGCTCACCTGTGGCAAGGGGGATGCGGACCTGGGCGGCGACGTTGGCGAATTCCAGCAGGTTGTCTGGCGGGATCGGCTCTTCGTACCAAAGCGGGTTATAGGGTTCGAGTTCGCGGCCCATGCGGATCGCGCCCGGCGTGGTGAACTGGCCGTGCGTGCCAAAGAGCAGGTCAACTCGGTCGCCCACCGCCGCGCGGATCGCCTTGCAGAAGGCCACCGAACGGGTGATGTCGGACATCGCCGGTTCATGTCCGCCGCGAATTGTATAGGGACCGGCGGGGTCGAATTTCACCGCCGTGAAGCCCATGTTCATGAACCGGACGGCGGCTTCGGCAGCAGCATCGGGATCCACCCAGAAGCTGGGGGATTCGTTGCCCGGCGCTGGGTAAAGATAGGTATAGGACCGGATCCGCTCGTTCATCTTGCCGCCCAGCAGCGCCCAGACCGGTCGGTTCCGCGCCTTGCCAAGGATGTCCCAGCAGGCGATCTCCAGCCCGGAAAACGCACCCATCACGGTCGGGTCAGGCCGTTGGGTAAAGCCTGCGGAATAGGCGCGGCGAAACATCAGCTCAATATTCTCGGGGTTTTCGCCGGCCATGTGGCGTTCGAACACATCCTCGATCACCGCGAGCATCGCCTTTGGCCCGACGGTCGAGGCATAGCACTCGCCATAGCCGACAATGCCGGTGTCGGTGGTCAGTTTCGGAAAGATCCAGTAGCGCCCGCCCCAGCCGGGGAAGGGCGGAGCCACGACGAAAATCTCAAGGTCCTGCAGTTTCATCGCGTCGTCCCCCCTTGGCTGGCGGCGACGCGGGGGTTTCACACCCCCGCCCCCCCGTGGAGTATTTCTGAATGAGCAAGCTAAGCATGGGCTGGGGAAAGGTCAGGCCCGAATGCGGCGCGGAATGTCGTCTTTGGGGAATCGGTCAGCAATGGCCAATCCGGGTCAGGAATGCCATCAGCGCACCGGCAAAGGCCCCTGGCTGGTCGGCGGGGGGCAGGTGGCCAGCTGCGCGCAGCAACTGAAAATCGCTGCCCCGGATCAGGTCGGCCATTTCGCGGACCATATCGGGCGGGGTGGCTGCGTCCAAGGCTCCGGCGGTGACGAGAGTGGGCAGGGTCAAGGTTGCCGTCGTTGCGTAAAAGTCGGTGCCCGCAACGGCGGCAGCGACGCCCGTCCAGCCGTCCGGGTCGGTGGCAAGCAGCATGTCGCGCAGGCAGGGCATCGCCGGGTTGTCACGCCAGTTGCGGCCCAGCATCCGCTCCATCGATCCGTCGGCCAGGGCGGCAAGACCCTCACGCTGGACGAGGGCGATGCGGTCGGCCCAGATTTCGGGTGTCAGGATGCGAGGGGCGGTATTGGACAGGACGAGACCGCGCACCAGATCAAGCCGCTTGACTGCAATGCCCTGCGCCACCATGCCGCCCGCTGAAAGGCCGACGACAACCGCGTCCCTGATCTTGAAATGGTCCATGATCCGCTCGGCGTCGCGTACCAGCGCCCCCATGGCATAGGGCGGGCGGGGCACATCAGACTTGCCATGCCCGCGCAGGTCATAGCGCAGGACCCGCAGGGTTGGCAGCCGCGCCACCACGGCATCCCAAAGCGACAGGTTGGTGCCCAGCGCGTGGATCAAGACCAGCGGCGGGGCGGTTTCCGGGCCGCATATGCGGGCGTTCAGGCGCAGGTCCTCCAGGTAGACAAGCATCAGGCCCACCGCCCCAGCGCGCTGGCAAACAGGATGGGATCGACATTGCCACCCGAGGCGATGGCGATCACGGTGTCCGGCAAATGGGGGCTGAACAGGGCCGCGGCAAGGGCCACCGCGCCGCCAGGCTCCAGCACGATGCGCAGGTGGGTGAAGGCCAGCACCATGGCCTGCAAGGCCTGATCGTCGGTGACCGCCAGGCCCGGACCGGCCAGGCGCTGCAGGATGGGAAAGGTCAGCGTCCCCGGCATGGGCGTCAGGATCGCATCGCAGATCGACCCCGTAGCCGCCGGATTTGCCAACCGTTCACCCGCCGCCAATGACCGGGCCATGTCGTCAAAGCCCGCGGGCTCGGTCGTGCGGACAACAAGACCGGGGGCACGGGCCTGAAGGGCAAGCGCCACCCCCGAGGCCAGCCCGCCCCCGCCGCAGCAGACCAGCACATCAGCCCGGTCAATTCCGGCTGCATGGGCCTGCTGGGCCAGTTCAAGCCCGACGGTGCCCTGCCCCGCCATCACCTCGACGTCATCATAGGGCCGGATCAGGGTCAGTCCCCGATCCCTGGCCAAACTGGCGCCAATCCCTTCGCGGTCCTCGCGGGACCGGTCATACAGCACCACTTCGGCCCCGTAGGCGCGGGTATTGGCGATCTTGACCGCGGGCGCATCGGACGGCATCAGGACCACGCAAGGGCTGCCATGGCGGCTGGCGGCATAGGCCACGCCTTGCGCATGGTTGCCCGAGGAATACGCAATCACCCCGCGCGCGCGGTCTGCACCCCCAAGAGCCGACACCGCCGCCCAACCACCCCGCGCCTTGAAGCTGCCGGTCCGTTGCAGACATTCGGCCTTGACGAACACCCGCCGCCCGGCCAGCCGGTCCAGCAGCGGCGCGTTTAGCAGCGGCGTGACCGGCAGATGGCCCTGCGCGCGGTTTGCAGCGGCCTCGATCCTGGTGATATCGGTCATGTCAGGGCGGCCAGAAAGCGGTGGATCAGAGCGACCGCCGGGGCTTCATCGAGAAACGGCATATGGCCCCGGTCGGGCACCTCTGCCACCAAAAGGTCGGGACGCCGGGCCTGCATCGCCGCGACTGTAGCCCCGGACAGAAGGTCCGAGTTTGCGCCCCGGATCACCGCCAGGGGCAACCCGGCCAGCCGGTCGAACTGCGCCCAGAAGGTCACCGGCTGGCCGCCAAAGCCCGCCCGGAACGCCGCCCCGAGCCTTGGGTCATAGCGCAGGCAGAGGCCGCCCGGCACGGCTTCGGCCTGGCGCGCGGCCTCCTCGCGCCAGCGGGACATCGGCACGCCGGGAAAGGCGGGGTTCTGCGACAGCCGTTCGGCAAGATCGTCGAGGGTAAGGGCCAAGGGTCTCGCCCCGACGCGGTCAAAGATCGGTTGCAGGCCCAGAGGCTCCAGCACCGGGCCGATGTCGTTCAGACACAGGCCCAGCACCCGCCCCGGCGCCACCGCGCCCAGAAGCATCCCGATCAACCCACCGCGCGAGGCCCCAAGGATCGCCACCGACGCAAGCCCAAGGTGATCCAGCAGCGCCAACACATCCCGTGCCTCTTGCTCGACCGTGTATGTTGCAGGTCCGGTCCAGTCGCTGCCGCCCCGCCCGCGATAGTCCATCCGGATCAATCGCAAAGGCGGCAGATGCGGGGCCAGCGCATCGAAATCGGCCATGCTGCGCGTCAGGCCGGCCAGGCACAGCAAAGGCAGGCCCGCGCCATCGTCGCGATAGGCAAGGCTGGCACCGTCCTGGGCAAGGAACGCTGGCATGGGACCCTTTGGTTATGTCTGCGACCAGTTTGGTCAGCCAAGGGTCAGAGGCAAGCCCCAATCGAAGGGTCCCGCGCGACAGGTTGAGCGCTTGTGGCCCCGGTCGGGTCAGACTAAACCGGCGTGTGAACCGTTTGGGGTAGCGCCAAGTGTCCGATATCGCAGGGGCCGAGGACCGGCCGAAGTCCAAGGAAATGCGCGCCTTGCGCGGGTTGGTGCCGTTTCTGCGGCCTTATCGCGTGATGCTGGCGCTGGCGCTTTGTGCGCTTACACTGACGGCTGGCGTCAGCCTGGTCTTGCCACTGGCGGTGCGGCGGGTGGTGGACGGGTTCAACGCGGGCGACATGGTTCTGCTGGACCAGTATTTCGCAGCGGCTTTGGGGATTGCGCTGCTGCTGTCGCTTGGAACCGGGATCCGCTACTATCTGGTAACCCGGCTGGGCGAAAGGGTGGTGGCCGACATCCGCCGCGCCGTCTTTGACCGGGTCATCGGCATGTCTCCCGCCTTTTACGAACGGGTCCTGACCGGCGAGGTTCTTAGCCGGATCACCACCGACACCACGCTGATCCTGTCGGTGATCGGGTCGTCCGTGTCGGTCGCCTTGCGCAACGCGCTGATGCTGGTGGGCGGGCTGGTGCTCTTGATGCTAACCTCGGCCAAGCTGACCGGGCTGGTCCTTTTGATCGTGCCGGCCATCGTGGTGCCGATCATCGTCTTGGGGCGGAAACTGCGGCGGCTTAGCCGGGAAAACCAGGACTGGATCGCGGCCTCCTCCGGTTCCGCCTCCGAGGCGCTCCTTTCGGTGCAGACCGTCCAGGCCTTTACGCATGAGGCAGCGACGCGGGCCGATTTCGCGACGGTGACCGAGAAAAGCTTTACCTCGGCCAAGACCCGGATCACCACCCGCGCGATCATGACGGTCATCGTGATCTTTCTGGTCTTTGCCGGGATTGTCGGCGTCCTTTGGATCGGCGCGCGCGATGTGCGGATGGGGGCGATGTCGGTGGGCGAGCTGATCCAGTTCGTCATCTACGCCATTCTGGTGGCGGGTGCGGTGGGCGCGCTGTCGGAAATCTGGGGCGAGTTGCAGCGCGCCGCCGGGGCGACCGAGCGTCTGGTAGAGCTGTTGCACACCACCGACAGCGTGGCAGACCCGGCCCAGCCCATCCCCCTGCCCCGCCCGGTCCGGGGCGCGATTGCGTTTCAGGATGTCAGCTTTTGCTACCCTTCCCGGCCCGACACCAGCGCGCTGAACGGGATCAGCCTGACCGTCAACCCCGGTGAGACGGTGGCGCTGGTCGGCCCTTCGGGTGCGGGCAAGACCACGATCCTGCAACTGCTCCTCCGGTTCTACGATCCGCAATCGGGGCAGATCACGCTGGACGGCGTGGCGCTGACCGACATGGCGCGGCATGATTTCCGCCAGGCCATTGCGATGGTACCGCAGGACCCGGTGATCTTTGCCGCCTCGGCGCGCGACAACATCCGCTTTGGCCGCCCAAGCGCCAGCGACGCCGAGGTGGAGCATGCCGCCCGCGCCGCCGCCGCGCATGACTTTCTGACCGCCTTGCCGCAGGGCTATGACAGCTATCTGGGCGAACGGGGCGTGATGCTGTCGGGCGGCCAGCGCCAGCGGGTGGCGATTGCCCGCGCGATCCTGCGCGACGCACCGGTGCTGCTTCTGGACGAGGCGACCTCGGCGCTGGACGCCGAAAGCGAACGCGCGGTGCAGGCGGCGGTGGAACATCTGGCCAAGGGGCGCACCACATTGGTCGTGGCGCACCGGCTGGCCACGGTCAAGCAGGCCGACCGGATCGTGGTCTTCGATCAGGGCCGAATCGTGGCCACCGGCACGCATGACGCATTGGTCGCCGAAGGCGGGCTTTATGCCCGGCTGGCCCGGCTGCAGTTTACCGACCGGGTTGATTGACGTTGCGTAGCCGTGGACGCGCTGGCGCGTAAATCTTCTTCACAAAAGCTGAAACTCCAACCATCCTAGCCGCAAGCTCGCGACAATGACGGGCACGGGACGGGAGGATCGGATGAAAAACTTCGCCACAGTCGCGGATCGCATCGCCATTGAGGCAGAAGCGACCTGGACCCAGCGCCAGACCACGCCTTCGCTGTACGCGCTGCTGTCGCAAACCAGGGCCGCGCAGAGCGGGCGCGCGGCAATCAGCTATCAACTGCTTTCTGGTCCGACGACCAAGGCCGTAACCCTGACCTGGGCCGAGCTTCACGCCGAGGTGACGCGCGCCGCCAATCTGTTTCGGTCGCTTGGCATCGGCGAACGGGACGTGGTGGCCTATGTCCTGCCAAACGCACTGGAAACGGCGGTGGCGTTTCTGGGCGGTGCCGTGGCCGGGATCGTGAACCCGATCAACCCGCTTCTGGAGCCGGAAAAGATCAGCGCCATCCTGCGCGAGACCGGGGCAAAGGTCGTGGTCACCCTCAAGGCCTTCCCCAAGACCGACGTGCCACAAAAGGTGGCCGAGGCGGTGAAGTTTGCCCCCAACGTCAAGACGGTGCTGGAGGTTGACCTGGTACCCTACCTCTCGGGGCTGAAAAAGGCGATCGTGCCGCTGCTGCGGCCCAAGAACCCGGTCGGCCATGTCGCCACGGTGCTGGATTTCGGCGCCGAAATGGCCCGGATGCCGGCCGACAAGCTGACTTTCGCTGACCATACCGAAGACCGCGTCGGGGCGTACTTTCACACCGGTGGCACCACCGGCATGCCAAAGGTTGCCCAGCACAAGGTGTCGGGCATGATCTACAACGGCTGGCTGGGGGCGACGCTGCTGTTCAAGCCGACTGATGTCGTGATGTGCCCCCTGCCGCTCTTCCACGTCTTTGCCGCCTATCCGATCCTGATGTCGATGGTAGCCTCGGGCGCGCATGTGGTGTTTCCGACGCCGCAGGGCTACCGGGGCGAGGGGGTGTTCGACAACCTCTGGAAGCTGATCGAACGCTACCGGATCACCTATCTCATCACGGTGCCGACCGCCCTTGCCGCGCTGATGCAGCGGCCGGTCAATGCCGACATCTCCAGCCTGAAAAACGCCTTTTCCGGCTCGTCCCCGCTGCCGCTTGAACTTTACAACCGCTTCAAGCGCGACACCGGCATCGAGATCGTCGAGGGCTATGGGCTGACCGAAGCCACCTGTCTTGTGTCGATCAATCCACCGGACGGCCTGCGCAAGCCCGGGTCCGTGGGGCTGCCCTTTCCATACACCCATGTCCGCATCCTGTCGCCAAAGGATGCGATCGGTTTTCGCGAATGCGCTGAGGACGAGGTGGGCGAGATCTGCATTGCCAACCCCGGCGTTTACGAAGGCTCGACCTATACCGAGGCCGACAAGAACAAGGAACTGTTTGCCGAGGGGCGTTTCCTGCGCACCGGCGATCTGGGTCGGATCGATGCCGATGGCTATCTGTTCATCACCGGTCGCGCCAAGGACCTGATCATCCGCGGCGGCCACAACATCGACCCTGCCATCATCGAAGAGGCCCTGATGGGCCATCCCGCCGTGGCCGTGGTCGGAGCGATCGGCCAACCCGACGCCCATGCCGGAGAATTGCCGGCGGCCTATGTCGAACTGGTGGCGGGTGCCGGTGTCGGTGTGGACGAGCTTGCTGCCTATGCCGCCGCGCACATTCACGAACGCGCAGCCCTGCCCAAATACATCGAAATATTGCCCGAAGTGCCGAAAACCGCCGTCGGCAAGGTGTTCAAACCCGACCTGCGGCGGCTTGCCATAACCCGTATCTATGATGAGGCGCTTGCCGCCGCTGGCATCCCGGCCAAGGTCGCCGCCGTGACCGAAGACAAGAAACGGGGTCTGGTGGCGCACCTGGTGACGTCCGCTCCGGTCGCTGACAGTGATGTCGCCCACATCCTGGGCCAGTTCAGCACCCCCTGGGACTGGGCGGCGTGACGTCAGCGCCGCCCAGGCGCGCACCTGATGACAGCAAGATTCATTTGCTTGAATCGCGCAGAGGCGCGAAGACTGCCGCATAAACGCCAGAACAGGATAGTGACATGGGCATTCGGATCGGGATCGCTGCGGCGCTAAGCGTGGCTGTGGCAGGGGCAACTTGGGCGCAACAGTCCGAGGTGCTGTTTTCACACAAGCATTGGCAGGTCGAAATCGTTGGTTGGGACGACGGTTCCGTCGGCTGCGTGGCCGAAGTGACCGCGCCGGGGGAAAGCTTTTCAGTCTGGACCTTTCCCGATGGCACGGTGCAGCTGCAGTTTTTTTCCACTGCATGGGAGTTTGGCGAAGGCCAGTTTGCCGATCTGCAACTGCAGATCGATGGTCGCGCGCCGTGGAACCTGACGGGCGCCGAACTCTACCTCAATTCGGTGCTGCTCTACCTGCCCGATGATGGGGCCGGGGTCGACTTCATCGTCGAGGTTGCGCGCGGCAACCGGCTTTATTTGCGCGATGCAGATGGGTTGGACGTCAAGGACTACTCGCTGGCCGGATCGCGCGCCTCGATCGACGCGCTGATCGAATGTGGCTCGGTGATCAGAAGATAATCCGGGCGACGCCGCAAGACTGACGATTTCCTTACGGAAATCGTCGCGGAATTTTTCAAATTCCGATCTCTGTCGGTTCAGGGCGCGGGAGAGTCCATCCAGATCGTCACGGGGCCGTCATTCGTCAGGGTGACGGCCATGTCGGCCCCGAAGCGTCCGGTTCCAATCGGGATTCCTTCAGCCTTGAGGCACTGCACAAAGTGCAGGTACAACCGCTCGCCCACATCAGGCGCGGCAGCCGTGGAAAACCCTGGCCGGTTGCCGCGCAGATCGGCGGCAAGCGTGAACTGGCTTACCACCAGGGCCGACCCACCTATGTCGCGAAGCGAGCGGTTCATCTTGCCTTGATCATCCTTGAAGATCCTAAGCTTGACAATCTTGGTCGCCAGTTGCGAGGCCGTGGCCTCGTCATCCTGGACCATCGCGCAAACCAGGATCAGCACTCCCTGACCGCAGGAGCCGACGATCTCGCCATCCACCCGCACTTCGGCCTGGGTGACGCGCTGCACCAGCGCCCTCATAGCTCATGCACCCAGGGCGGGTTTGCGCCAGCCCGGCTGACAGTCACGGCGGCGGCCCGCGCGCCAAGATCAAGGGCCGCGTCAAGCGCGGTTGCACCCAGCCCCGCCACCCCGGCCTTGGTCAGCGCGCCAGCCTGATCCAGCGCAGCAAGGATGCCCGCATTGACCGTGTCGCCCGCCCCGACGGTGTCAACCACCGCCACCTTCTGCGCGGCCCTGGTCCTTACGTCGGTCGCCGTCACCGCCCTCGCGCCCTTGGCCCCCTCGGTCACAAAGACCGCTTTCGGCCCCCTTGCGAGGATCCGGCGCGCAAGGCCGGTCAGGTCGCCCGGCCCTTCCAGCCAAAACAGGTCTTCGTCCGACAGTTTGACAATATCGGCAAGCGCAAGCATCCGGTCAAGTCGCGCGCGGTAAGCGGCCTCTTGCCCGGCGATGAAACCGGGGCGGATATTGGGGTCGACCATGGTGACGCGCCTGGCCGCTTCTCGGGCCTGCAGCGCCGCATAGGTGCTGGCGGCGGGGTCGTTCACCAGGCTGATGCCACCGAAGAACAGCGCGCCGACCGCGTCGGGAAGCACCGGCAGATCCGCCTCGCAGAGCATCCTGCCGGCGGTGCCTTCATCGTAGAAAGCATAGCTGGCTTGGCCATCGACCAGCTTGACGAAGGCCACAGTGGTCGGGCGGGCAGACCGGGCCAGAAACCGTGTGTCCACCGACGAGGCCACCAGACTGTCCACCAGGATCTCGCCCAGCATGTCGGTCGAGACGCCCGAAAAGAAGGCCGACCGCGCGCCCAGCCGCCCAAGCGCGATGGCGGTGTTGAAGACCGCCCCGCCAGCATAGGGGGCAAAGCAGGCCTCCCCTGCGGTCGAGGTGCGGGGCAGCATGTCGATCAGGGCTTCGCCGCAGCTTAGGATCATGTCGTGCAGCCCCCGTGGGTTAAACCGTGAAATACGGCATCAGGTTGGTCCGCACCCGGTCCAGCGGCGTGGCCCCGCTGGTGTCGGGCTGAAACGCGGTTCCGGTGATCGCCTCATAGGCGTTGATATAGACCTGAGCGGTCGTCTCGATCATCGCCGCCGGAATCTCTGGCACTGGCTCGGCATAAGGATCGCAACGCTCCACCACCCAGGAACGGATCACGTCCTTGTCAAAGCTGGGCGGCCGGGTGCCAGCGGCCAGCGCCGCCGGATAGCCCGCGGCAATCCAGTAGCGGCTGCTGTCGGGTGTATGCACCTCATCGGCAAGAAAGATCTCGCCCGCGGCGTCGGTGCCGAATTCGTATTTGGTATCGACCAAGATCAGCCCCCGCGCTGCCGCCATCTCTTGGCCGCGCGCAAAGAGGGCAAGGGCGATGGCGCTGACCCGCTCCCACTGCGCGGCGGTCAGAAGGCCAAGGCGCAGGATGTCGTCGGGGGTCAGGGGTTCATCATGCCCGCCGTCGAACGCCTTGGAGGTGGGCGTGATGATCGCTTGCGACAGGGCGGCATTGTCGCGCAAGCCGTCGGGCAGATGGTGGCCATACATCTGCCGCTGCCCCTTGCGGTACTGCGTCAGGATCGAGGTCGAGGTGGTCCCCGCAAGATAGCCCCTGACCACGATCTCGACCGGCAGGATGGTCAGCTTGCGCCCCAGCACCACGTTCGGGTCAGGGTATGCCAGCACATGGTTCGGGCAGATATCCGCCGTCGCCTCGAACCAGTAGCGCGCCAGCTGGGTCAGCACCTGCCCCTTCCAGGGGATCACCGCAAGGATCTGGTCAAAGGCCGACAGCCGGTCGGTGGTGATCAGCAGTCGCGTATTGTTTTCAAGATTATAGCAGTCGCGGACCTTGCCGAAGTAGGGGTTCGGCAGTTCGGGGATGCGGGCATGGGCCAAGGTGCGGTGCAGCATGGGGGTTCATTCCCCGTTGCCGAGGTCAAGTCAAGAGAGGGCAAGTCAAAGCTGGGCAGGACCGATCAGCACGACAGGCTGGCCCGCATCTCGCCGCTGTCGCCCTGCACGGTGCTTTCGCGTAGGGCACAGCCGGTCACCACGGGGATCAACTCGATCATCGTGGCGCGAATCTCCTGATGCTCGCCGCGCCGGGCATAGCCCATGCGGATCACCGACACCCTTTCGCCCTTCTGGTAGACCGCATAATCGCGCCCATTGAGGGTGATATCGGTCCGGGTCGCCCCGATGAATTCCGGCGCTGCCGAGACGCATCCGTTCAAAAGGGCAAGGGCGGTGATGATCAGGAAGCGGTGTTTCATCCCTCTCGTCTGACACTGATTGGTTAACAAGGCGTTAAGTTGCCCCAGCCCCCCCGGAAGGGATGAGTGGAATTCCGCGCATCCTTACTGTATATGGTGCAAGAACAGTGCAGCCGCCGCATGGATAGTGCAGACTAGACGGCAATCAAACCGGACAGGAGATCCAGCCATGACCACCAAAATCACCCTGATGCTGACCATGATCCTTGCCACCTCGGCCTGCGTCGCCACCGATGGCGAGCGTGCGCTGGTCGGTGCCGCAGGCGGTGCCGTTGTGGCGGACGCCACCGGCGGCAGCGTGCTGACCGGCGCCCTGATCGGCGGCGCTGCGGGCGTTGTCTGTGATGACGTGGGCATCTGCAACTAAACGAGCGGCAATCCTTGGGGCCAAAAGCCCCAGCCGCCCACAAACCCAAAGCTGCGCCCCACCCCGGGCGCAGCTTTTTCCTTGCGCGGTGTGCGGGTGGGGGATTGGGGTTGAGGGCGGGAGAGTCGGGGTGAACCCCGACCTACGGGGGTGGGAGGTCGCAGAACGGGTGTTGGGTGGGAGTGGGACTTGGCGGTGGAGCAGGATCAAGGCGGAGATGGGTTGTTCTAAGCCACGGTTGATTTTCGTACAAAATTGACGTATTGTCCGTTTCTGACGTTTTGTTAGGGGTAGGCAAAGTCATGATCGAAGTCACGGTATCGGAAGCGCGAGACAACCTCTCTGACCTATTGGGCAAGGTCCAGCACGGGCATGAGGATGTAACGATCAAAAAGCATGGCAAGGCCGTGGCCGTCCTGATCTCGGTCGAGGCAATGGAATATTACGAGCGGCTGGAGGATGCGGAACTGGCAAGGGAGGGGGCGAAGGCCTATGCCGAATACTTGGCCAACCCGACAGCGGCGCGGACCATCGAAGAAATCATTGCCGAAGACGCTGCCCAGACCGCCGCTGAATGAGCCGCTACCGCGTCGAAGTCCTGCCCGCTGCGGACAAACAACTGGCAAAGGTCAAGGACCGTGTTCTGAAAGCCCGCCTCTTGCGCGCGATTTACCACCTTGGCGACGACCCACGCCCGGCAGGATGCCTGAAACTGGTGGGTGAGAGCGATCAATGGCGCGTGCGGGTCGGGGATTGGCGGATCGTCTACCGGATCGAGGACGGACGGCTGGTGGTGGTCGTGGTTGGGCTGGGGGCGAGGAGTGGGGTGTATGCGTAGGGCTGGCACCCCATCAATGCTCACCTCACCATGACTTGTCAAAAAATCGTTATTTGGCGCGCGTACAGTCTATAGAAAACATAGTTTTAGCGGAGACGTCGATGCTCAGATTATTCTGTTTGTTTTCTGTCGTTTTCTTCGTTTCCGCTTGTCGCTACGAGTCCAAAGGTGCCGACTATTCTGTCGGCGAGGAACTTGTGCCGATGGAAGATATTATCTCACCGACGGCTAAACTATACGTTCGTGACGATCAGAAGCAAATACTCTTTTTGGTGACTGGGAGCAGCGCAACAAAGGCCAAAACACAATCTCGAGGAGGAGACTGGTGGTCTGCAACAATTGATAAAGTTGTTAAGTTGGATGGGCTGCCGAGTGGTGTGTTTGTCGCCGTATCTAAGCAAAGCGAGGAAACTCACTATTACGCGTTCGGAGTAACGGACAAAGGGCAGATATTATGGATTGAGCCTAGCCGAACGGATGTAAAAAGCAGGGCTGATTTAGTGTCAGCCATCTCTGCGGACTTTTCAACCGAAGAACGTCAAAACTGGTTCGCGTTGGTGCCTGCAGGGCATGGGCATGAGAGGGCCTTGGTGGGTGACTTCGCTGTCGCGCAGTTAGGAAGCGAGGCCGAGGAAGCGTTCTTCGGCTCGGCAACTGATGATCCCCTGGTGATATTGCCAACAAAGCCGCCTGCCTCAATGGATCAGCAGGTTGTCACTCTGGACGGGTACGCAGTTGGCGATGGCGTTTACTTGCAGGGTTGGCTTAGTGATGAGACTGGAATGATCCAGGCAATAGATGAGACCAACAGAACGGTTAAAGTATTGCGATACTCAGACGGAACATCATCGTGGGTTTCAATTGAGAACATCATCTCGCGTGACCAAGCAACAGCGAATGATTTGGCTCGAACCGCCGGCGTTGGTTTGGTGCTGCTATGCATCTTTAACCCTGAAGCATGCTCTAAAAATTAGCCCTCACCCATCCATCTTCAACGCCGAGATAAACGCCTCCTGCGGGATCTCAACTTTCCCGAACTGGCGCATCTTCTTCTTGCCGGCCTTCTGCTTCTCCAGCAGCTTCTTCTTCCGGGTCGCGTCGCCGCCGTAGCACTTGGCCGTCACGTCCTTGCGCATCGCGCTCAGCGTCTCACGCGCGATCACGCGGCCGCCGATGGCCGCCTGGATCGGGATCTTGAACATGTGCCTTGGGATCAGGTCTTTCAGCTTTTCCACCATGCCGCGTCCCCGCGCCTCGGCCCGGTCGCGGTGGACCATCATCGACAGCGCATCGACCGGTTCGTCGTTCACCAGGATCGACATCTTCACCAGATGATCCTCACGGTATTCGCTGATGGTATAGTCAAAGCTTGCGTAGCCCTGCGTCACCGATTTCAGCCTATCGTAGAAGTCGAACACCACTTCGGCGAGGGGCAGGTCATAGACCACCATGGCGCGGTTGCCGGCATAGCTTAGGTCAAGCTGGATGCCGCGGCGGTCCTGGCAGAGTTTCAGGATATCGCCAAGGTATTCGTCGGGGACCATGATGGTGGCCTTGATCCGCGGCTCGTCGATATGGTCGACATAGGTGAGGTCGGGCATGTCGGCGGGGTTGTGCAGATCGCGCACCTCACCGTCTTTCATGTGGATATGGAACACGACCGAAGGCGCGGTGGTGATGAGGTCGAGGTTGTATTCCCGCTCCAGCCGGTCGCGGATGACCTCAAGGTGCAGAAGCCCAAGGAAGCCGCAGCGGAAGCCGAAGCCGAGGGCGGCGGAGGTCTCCATCTCGGAGGAAAAGGAGGCGTCGTTCAGCGACAGCTTTTCGATCGCGTCGCGCAGGTTTTCGAAATCGGCAGCGTCAACGGGGAACAACCCGCAGAAGACCACCGGCTGCGCGGGTTTGAAACCGGGCAGCGGCTCGGCACAGCCCCGGCGTTCATGCGTGATCGTATCGCCGACGCGGGTATCGCGGACCTGCTTGATCGAGGCGGTGAAGATGCCGATCTCACCCGGCCCAAGTTCGGCGATATCGACCATCTGCGGCTTCAGGACCGCCAGCTTGTCGATGCCGTAGACCGCGTTGGTCTGCATCATGCGGACGCGGTCGCCCTTGCGGACAAAGCCGTCCATCACACGGATCATCACGACGACACCCAGATAGGCGTCATACCAGCTGTCCACCAGCATGGCCTTCAGCGGCGCGTCGCGGTCACCCACAGGGGCGGGAAGGCGGGTCACGATCGCCTCAAGCACATCCGGTATGCCAAGCCCGGACTTGGCGCTGATCATGATAGCGTCCGAGGCATCAAGGCCGATCACATCCTCGATCTGCTGCTGGACGCGCTCGGGCTCAGCCGCAGGAAGGTCGATCTTGTTCAGGACCGGCACGATCTCATGCCCCGCGTCCAAGGCCTGATAAACGTTGGCCAGCGTCTGCGCCTCGACCCCTTGGCTCGCATCCACCACCAGAAGCGAGCCTTCGACGGCGCGCATGGACCGGCTGACCTCATAGGCAAAGTCGACGTGGCCGGGGGTGTCGATCAGGTTCAGGATATAGGTCTTGCCATCCTTGGCGGGGTATTCGATCCGCACCGTGTTGGCCTTGATCGTGATGCCGCGTTCGCGTTCGATATCCATCGAATCCAGCATCTGCGCCTTCATGTCGCGCGCAGCCACCGTGCCGGTCAATTGGATCAGCCGGTCGGCAAGGGTGGATTTACCGTGGTCGATATGCGCCACGATGGAGAAGTTGCGGATGAGGTCAAGCTGGGTCATGGGGGGCATATAACCCAAGGGCCGGAAAGCGGAAAGGGCCTAGACTGACGCAACCTTGCGCAACGGTGACGGAACTGTGCAACCCGTCACGGGGTAAAGCCGGGCCAGGGTAAAGAAAAGCTCGGCTTCGACAGCGCGGCCGGTGCGGCTGTGTTCGCCGACGACGGAAAGCAGGAAAAGCTCCAGCACATCGGGCATGCGATCGGCCCAAAGGCCGGTCTGAATGCGCAGCCACTGCCGGAAGATCGCCGTCAGGTCCCGGTAGCTGTTGGTCATGTTGTCCAGCATGGCGGGCGGCCAGACCACCCGGCCACGGCCCCGCATCACCAAGGGCAGACACGTTGCCCGCCAATGCGCCGCCATGTGGTCATGCGCAGCCCATAGGGTACGCGCATCAAAGCGGTCATCTGCGTCCAGCGTAATGGCAAGCGCGTCGCGCTGGCGTCGGCGCAGGATATCGGCTGCGCGCAGGTAAAGATCAGTGGCCTCGGCCATCCAGTCGGACAGGGTTGCAAGGCGCTGGTCTGCCAGATGATCGCGCAAGTCATGCTGAATGTCCTGCGCAAAGGCGGGCGGCGTGCGCGGGGCATAGGCCATTTCGGCACAGGCACCGGGAAAGACGGGGCAAGGCATGGATCGGGACATGGAACCTCAGGAAAAGTCGGGGAACACGGGACAGCTTTGTGCCGCAGCAATCATCTGTGATGAAGGAATGGGGGGGGGGTGCTGCAGGCGACTATTGCAGAGCCGTCAGGCAAGATGTCCCGTGCAGGTAGTTTCCGCCTGACCGGCGGACAAGCCTGCGCCTGCACAGGACCGAAACGTACCTTGCTAAACGAACTTGTCAAGATCGCCTCTGCGCCGCAATCTGGCTGCCTGAAAGCAGGGGGGACCGGCGCGATGGACGAGAAAGACTACGGCACCGAGGACGCGCGCGGCCACTGGGCACCGGCCAAGCCGATCAGCTACGGCCCGGCCTTTGACTGGCCACCGGACCCAAGGCGACTGACCAAATGGCTGTTCGGTTTTCCGGGCTATTTCCTACCTTGGAACCTGTTCTACGCCGCACTCGCACTGGTCTTGTGGACCTGGTTTTCACCCAGCCTTGAGACGACAAAAGAGCTTGCCCGCGGCTGGATTGCCTATCTTTTGATCCGCAACCTGATCCTGGCGGTGCTGGTCTATGGCGGATGGCATCTGTGGCTTTACATCTGGAAGCGGCAGGGAACCCAGTTCAAGTACAACCGGCAGTTCCCGCGCGAAAAGGCCCCCGGCTTTCGCTTTGGCAATCAGACCTGGGACAACATGTTTCACACTCTGGCCAGCGGTGTCCCGATCTGGACCGCTTATGAGGTGCTCCTTCTGTGGGCCTATGCCAACGGCTGGGTGCCAATGGTGACCTTTGCCGAAAGCCCGGTCTGGTTCGTGGCAGTCTTCTTCCTGGTGCCCTTGATCCACGAGGTCGGCTTCTACTTCTGCCACCGCCTCCTCCATTTCTCCCCGCTTTACGAGATCGCGCACAAGCTGCATCACCGCAACATCAACCCCGGCCCCTGGTCCGGGCTGTCGATGCACCCGTTGGAGCACGTGATCTATTTCGTGACCATCCTTTTGTTCTTCATCATCCCCAGCCATCCGGTCCACATGATCAACCTGGCCTCACGGCTGGGCGTGTCACCGGCGCAGGGCCATACCGGGTTCGACCGGGTGGTGCTGGGCGAGCAATCCAGCTTTGAGGCCAGCTATTATGCGCATTACCTGCATCACAAGTATTTCGAGGTGAACTATGCCGACGGAATGGTGCCTCTGGACCGCTGGTTCGGGTCATTCCACGACGGCAGCCCGGAAGCGCATGAGGCGATGAAGGCCCGGCGGTCGCGGCGTACTGCCTGAGGTCGGGGCCCCGCCCGGTCAACCAGAGCCTTTGGTGGGGATATTCGCGCCGGGTGAAGCCGGCCCAGGGACGGCGTGCCGGGCGGGGCGGGTGGTGTGCTTGGGGGCGCTCTTGCAGGTCGCCACTTGATCTTGTGGCAACTTGCGGGGCAGGAACCTACAGTTTGCGAAGCGGGCAGTTTCTTGCCAAGCCTCGCGTTCGCCTTGAAAAAACCCGTTCAAACTAGTACCCTAGTCGCAGAAAATGATCGGCGATGCGGGGTGCGTTTTGTTCTGGGCATGCACCCAAAGCCGGCACAGGAGCACAGGCAGATGAAACCAGCACAACTTTCCGTCGTACTCGTGGCTTTCCATACGCTGATCGCCGGCCCCGCTGCGGCCGACGCGATCCGAAAGGCCTGCATGGCCTCGGATCGTGGGGGGAACCGGTCGCTGTGCAGCTGCATCCAAGACGCGGCCGACATGACCCTTTCGGGCAGCGACCAGCGCCGGGCGGCGAAGTTCTTCAAGGACCCGGAAGAGGCGCATGCGACCTGGGTGTCGCAGTCTTCGGCCGATGACGCCTTTTGGGAACGCTACAAGAGCTTTGGCCAGACAGCCGAAGAGTATTGCGCGGGATAGCACGTCTGGCGTGGGGGCGTGGGCCGATTGCCCATCCTACCGGATGCTGCCCTCGCTTGCGTGGGGCAGCATCCTGTGGTCGCGCGATCAGGCCGAGACTTGCGCCTTGGCAATCTCTTTCTTGATCTTCAGCGCGGCGGGCGACAGCTCATCGTCCTTGGCCTTGGCCAGATAGGCATCCAGACCGCCGCGATGGTCGACCGAACGCAGGGCAGCCGCGGTTACCCGCAGCTTGAACGATTGGCCCAGAACGTCCGAGATCATGGTGACGTCGTTCAGGTTCGGCAGAAACCGGCGACGGGTCTTGTTGTTGGCGTGGCTGATGTTGTTGCCCGACATCGGCCCCTTGCCGGTAAGTTCGCAGATGCGCGACATGATGGTGTCCCTTTGACTTGTACAAACGGCCAGGGACAGGAATCCCCTGACCCAGCACAGCGATTGGGGGCGTGTAAGGGCAAAGCCCCGCAAGGTCAAGCTTGAACCCGGCACCGGCCTGCGGCCTTCAGGGTGGTGCCGCATGGGCAACCAAAAGCCCCGTCGCCCCCCCGCCGCTTTGGCCCATGTGACATTCGACAGCCAAACGCCGCTGTCAGGACCCGAAAGGCGCTGCGAAATTGGCCGCACGAGACTGACAGGGGCCATGCCGTGCTTCCATGGTTTAGCGGCAGGCTGGCCTCGCCCCGGATTTCCTGATATGTCTTTTTGTGAGTTTGGTGCGAAGACGAGGGTGGCCGTCGTGGTCTGGATACGAGTAACCGCGTGCTGTTTGGCCTTGGCAGGCAGCATTGCGTCGATGGCATCTTCGCAGGAGGCCTGCGCGCCCTACACCGTTCAACCCGGTGACACACTTGGGTCCATCTCGATTGCAGCCTACGGGCGGCTGGACTATCAGGTCCTTTACAACGCCAATGTCGAGGTGCTGCGCCTTGATCCCTCGACACCGCCGCCCGGAGCGGTCCTGCGCATACCGTGCGAAGACGGGCGGATCACGGCCGATGCAGCGCTTCCTGCCATCGCTGCGGCATCAGCGGCTGCGGTGCCTGATCAAGCGACAGATACCGCTCCTGCGGTCGCCGCGCCCGCGGATGACGCGACCCCCGGCTACCAGCCCGAGATTCGCATCGTCAGCGGGGACGACTGGGTGCCCTTTGCCGACCCGGCCCTGACCGAAGGCGGGCTTTTTCTGCGCATCAGCACCACCGCCCTGGACCGCGCGGGGCCGAAGTTTCGCCATATGGTCGGCTGGGTCGAGGACTGGGAGTCGCACATCTTTTCTCTGTTGCCGACCGGGGCCTTTGATCTGGCGACCGGCTGGTACGATCCGGACTGCGAGAGCCTGGCCAATCCCTCGGAACGCACGCGCTACATGTGCGAAAATTTCCTGTTCTCGGACCCGATCTATGACTCGGCCTTCAGCTTCTTTTTCAAGGCCGACAGTCCCTTTGCCACCGCCGAGACCTTTGCAGACCTGGCCGGGGCGCGGGTCTGCCGTGCGGAGGGCAACCTGTTTCACGACCTTGAAGCCCAGGGCCTGACCGAACCCGTCATCACCCTGCAGATGGAAGATGAAGAAAACGGATGCCTTGAAGGGCTGATCGACGGGCGCTACGACGTGGCGTCATTTGAGGCACAATACGCCCCGGTCCTGTTCGCCGAAATGGGGATTGGCGACGAAATCGTGCAAAGTACCAAGTTGACCTCGATCCAGTCTTCGGTGGCCATCGCGCATCGATCCAATCCGCGCGCGGCGGCCTACATCGATCATTTGAACCGGGGCCTGGCCATTCTGCGCACTTCGGGCGAATGGACCGATATCGTCACCAGCACGCTGGCCGAAGCCGAACTGCTGGAAGGCGCAGAATGACCTTCGGGGCTTGATCCTAGGTCTGACCTGCCAGTAACCGTTCGACGGCAAGCGCCGGAAGCAGACCTGCCTCGACCTCCCGGCCAAGCCTTTCGAGGTCCGAGCGCAGCCGGCTGTCCTCGGTCAACCGGGCCAGAAGACGGTTGCGCACCTCATCCTCGAACCACAACCGGGCCTGCCGGGCGCGATTGCGCGCCCAGTGCCCCTGATCCTTGCGCCATTGCAGCAAGGCACGCATGTCGGCCCAGACCCCGGCAAGCCCTTCGCCCGTGACCGACGACACCGGCAGCGCCTTGGGAAAACCGGTCATGTCCTGCGGCCGGCGCCGCAAGAGTTGCAGCGCCCCGGCATAGTCGGACAGCGTGCGCATGGCGGCGGGTTTCAAATCGCCATCGGCCTTGTTGATCAAGATCAGGTCGGCCAGCTCCATGATCCCGCGCTTGACGCCCTGCAGTTCATCCCCACCGGCGGGGGCCAAAAGCAAAAGGAAGATGTCCGACATTTCCGACACCAGGGTTTCGGATTGGCCAACACCGACCGTCTCGATCAGGATGACATCAAAGCCTGCCGCCTCGCACAGGGCCACCGCTTCACGGGTGCGGCGGGCGACGCCGCCCAGCTGCGTCAGGCTGGGCGAGGGCCGGATAAAGGCAAGGGGGTCGCGTGAGAGACGCTCCATCCGGGTCTTGTCGCCAAGGATCGAGCCCCCCGACCGGGCCGAGGACGGATCAACCGCCAGCACCGCCACCCGCAGGCCCTGCCCGGTCAGCATCAGGCCAAACGCCTCGATGAAGGTGGATTTGCCCACACCCGGCGTGCCGGAAAGGCCGATCCGCAGCGCCTCACGCCCCGGCTGGCGCAAGGCGTCCAGCAGCGCCAACGCCTCGGCCCGGTGATCGGCGCGCGCGCTTTCGACCAGGGTGATCGCCCGGGCCAGCGCGCGGCGGTTCCCGGACCGGATCAGCGCGGCGCGGCTTTCGATCTGCGTATCCACTATCATCCTGCCTTTGTGCCGCAACCGATGCGCCTTGGCGAGGGGGCGCCTTGACCCGGCCGCGCCAAAATTATTCGGTGAGAAATTTGTGCTTTCCCGCCGCTGGCCTTGGCGGATCGGTCGCGGCATAACCGACGGATGGCCGACCTTCCCGTGACCGCGATCCTGCCCGAGCTTGCCGCTGCCCTTGGCGCAGGCGGTATCGCCGTATTGCAAGCCCCACCGGGTGCCGGCAAGACCACCCTCGTCCCCCTCGACCTCTTGGCGCGCGGGATCATTCCGGGCCGCATCCTGATGTTGGAACCCCGCCGCCTGGCCGCGCGTTCTGCGGCCGAGCGGATGGCCGACACTCTGGGCGAGGCTGTGGGCCAGACCGTCGGTTACCGCATCCGGGGCGAGGCGAAAACCTCCTCCGCCACCCGGATCGAGGTGGTGACCGAAGGCATCCTGACCCGGATGTTGCAGACCGACCCCGAATTGGCCGGGGTTGGTCTGGTGATCTTTGACGAATTTCACGAACGCTCGCTCAACGCCGATCTGGGGCTGGCCTTGTGTCTGGAGGTGCGGGGTGCCCTGCGCCCGGACCTGGCGCTCTTGGTGATGTCAGCGACGCTGGATGCCGCCCCGGTCGCGGCCCTGATGGGGGATGCGCCGGTCATCACCTCGCAGGGGCGCGCCTTTCCGGTCGAGACGCGCTGGCTGCCGCGCCCGCCCGATGCCAGTCTGCGGCTGGAAGGCGTGGTGGCCCAGGCGGTGCGGCAAGCGGTGTCCGAGACCGAGGGCGGCATCCTGGTGTTCCTGCCCGGCGAGGGGGAAATCCGGCGGGTGGAACGGCTGCTGGCCGATCTGCCGGATTGCGACCTACGCCCCCTCTTCGGCGCGATGGAGTTTGCTGCCCAGCGCGCGGCATTGGCTCCGACTGACCGGCGCAAGATCGTGCTGGCGACCGCGATTGCCGAAACCTCACTGACCCTGCCCGACATCCGGGTGGTGATCGATGGCGGGCGGGCACGGCGGGCGCGGTTTGACCCGAACTCGGGCATGTCGCGGCTGGTGACCGAACGGGTGACCCGCGCCGAGGCCGAACAGCGCCGGGGGCGCGCGGGCCGCGTGGCCCCCGGCATCTGCCACCGGCTGTGGACCAAGGGGGAGGAGGGCGCGCTGCCTCCCTTTCCCCCGGCCGAGATCGAGGTAGCCGATCTGGCTGGCCTCGCGCTGGAGCTGGCGCTTTGGGGCGGTGCCGACCTGCCCTTTCTGACCCCGCCGCCCCCCGGTCCGCTGGCCGAGGCGCGCAGTTTGCTGCAAGCCCTGGGTGCGCTGGACACGCAAGGCCACATCACCGCGCATGGCCGCGTGCTGGCCGCCCTGCCGGTGCATCCGCGTCTGGCGCATATGCTGGCCATCGCAGGCCCCGAGGCTGCCGAGCTTGCCGCCCTGCTGGCCGACCGCGACCCCTTGCGCGGCGCGCCCCCCGACCTTGGCCTGCGGATGCAGGCGCTGCGCCGCCCCGGCCCCGAGGCTGACCGCCCCACCATCGAGCGCATCCGGGTTGAGGCGCGGCGGCTGACGAAAGCCGTTGATCCAGCGGCTCAGCCGGGCAAGGCCGCACCCGACCTTTCCCTCGCCGAGATGGCCGCCCTCGCCTATCCCGACCGGATCGGGCTGCGCCGCAAGGGGGATGCGCCGCGCTGGGTGCTATCGGGGGGCAAGGGGGCCGTGATGGCGGCGGGATTGCCCCTGTCCGGCGCACGGCTGATCGTGGCCACCGACCTTGACGGCGATACGCGCGAGGCGGTGGTCCGGCAGGCCGTCGCCATCTCGGAGGCCGAGGTGCGGGCACTGTTTGCCGACCGCATCGAGTGGGTTGATCTGTGCGACTGGTCACGCCGCGAGGGCCGGGTGCTGGCCCGCCGTCAGGAACGCCTGGGGGCCCTTGTGTTGGACGACCGGCCTTGGGATGCGCCAGCCGAAGCGGTGGCCCGCGCGGCCCTGGAGGGGTTGCGCCAGATTGGCCTGCCCTGGACATCCGCCGCCCGCCGCCTTCTGGCCCGGGCTCGGCTGGCGCGTGGCGCAGGCTGGCCGGACCTGGAGGATACCACCTTGCTTGCAACCGCCGAAGCCTGGCTCTTGCCGCATCTGGCCGGCTTGCGTCACGAGACCGAGTTGCGCGCGCTTGACTTGACGCCAGCTTTGGCGGGGCTGATCGGCTGGGACCGCCTGGCCGAGCTTGACCGACTGGTGCCGGCGCAGTTTGAAACCCCGCTGGGCCGCAAGGTGCCAATCGATTATGAGGGCGAGGTGCCCGCCATCGAGGTCCGCCTGCAGGAAATGTTCGGGGTGACCACGCATCCCGTCGTCGGCGCGGCGCGGCTGGCAGTCCGGATCACCTTGCTGTCACCAGCCCGCGCACCGGTGCAGGTGACGACTGATCTTCCCCGATTCTGGGCGACCTCATACGCCGAAGTGCGCAAGGAGATGCGTGGGGCCTACCCCCGCCACCCCTGGCCGGAGGATCCGACCAAAGCCGAGCCTACGTTGCGCGCGAAGCCCCGCGGCACCTGAGATCCGCAGGAGCGACGCTTCAGATCGCACCCATGTAGTCGCGCTTGCCGATCTCCACCCCGTTATGGCGCAGGATGGCATAGGCCGTGGTCAGATGGAAATAAAACTGCGGCAAGGCGTAGAACGACAGAAAGTCAGCGCCGCTGAGGGTCATGTCGGTCGGACCAGCCTTGAAGGTGATCTGTCGGTCGGCGGCATCGGCGAAGGCTTCTGGCGGGAAACCGGCAAGATAGCCGCGCGCGGCGCTGATGCGGGTGTGCAAATCGGCCAGGGTGGTCTCCTGGTCGGGAAAGACCTTCGGCTCCTGCCCGGCCAGCCTGGCCGAGCCCCGCGAGGCAAAGTCGCAAGCCAGTTGGACCTGCTTGACCAAGGGCAGCATGTCGGGGAACAGCCGGTCGGCAAGCAGCACCTCGGGCTTGATCTTCCTTGTTTCGCAATGCGACTCGGTTTTGGTGAGGATGGCGGCAAGCGCGGCCAGAAATCGATCGAAGACAGCAACAGACTGACGATGCATGACGGGCTCCCTTGGTGCTGGCAGGGTCGGCCGGCAATGCACGTCTGTCAAGCGCAAGCCTCGGCAAACGGAATTCGAAATCGAATTCCGTTACGATTTCCGTTTCGGAAATCGGTGCTCTGCACCAAGTTTGCGATCACACCCCGAGGCACCAGCGCATCACCGCCTTTTGCGCATGCAGTCGGTTTTCGGCCTCGTCAAAGATTACGGAATGGGGGCCGTCCATCACCGCACTTGTCGCCTCGTCATTGCGATGCGCCGGCAAGCAGTGCATGAAAAGCGCATCGGCCTTGGCACGCGACATCAATGCTTCATTCACCTGATAGGGCCGCAACTGATTGTGGCGGCGTTCCTTTGCCGACTCGGGGTCGTGCATGGACACCCAGGTGTCGGTGACCACGAGGTCAGCGCCTTCGACGGCGGTGAAAGGGTCGCGCTGGATGTTGATCTTGCGCCCGCTTTCCCGCGCGAAGGCGATGAAGCCGGCCTCCGGGTCAAGGGTTTCCGGGCCAGTGAAGGTGAAATCGAAGCCGAATTGCCCTGCGGCATGCAGGAAGGACGCCGCCACGTTGTTGCCGTCGCCGCACCAGACCACCTTCTTGCCGGCAATCGGGCCGCGGTGTTCTTCGTAGGTCATCACATCGGCCATGATCTGGCAGGGATGGGTGCGGTTGGTCAGCCCGTTGATCACTGGCACGGTGGCGTGTTCGGCCATTTCCAGCAGGGTCGCTTCTTCGAATGTGCGGATCATGATCAGGTCGACATAACGCGACAGAACCCGCGCCGTGTCGGCGATGGTTTCGCCATGGCCAAGCTGCATCTCCTTGCCCGAGAGCACCAAAGTCTCGCCGCCCATCTGCCGCACGCCAACGTCAAAGCTGACCCGGGTGCGGGTCGAGGGTTTTTCGAAGATCAACGCGACGATGTGGCCCCTTAGCGGCTGGTCGTCGTCAGCTGCGCCTTTGGGCCGGTCGCGCCGTGCGATCTTCATCGCCCGGGCAGAGTCGATCATCCCCCGCAGATCGGTGGGGTTGGTCTTGTGGATATCAAGGAAGTGTTTCATGGCGTTTCGCTTTTCACAATCGGCGGAACCGGGGGTTTCACACCCCCGGACCCCCGTGGAGTATTTTCGAAAGAGCAAGCCCAGGGTCAGGCTGCGGCTTTGGCCAGCGCAATGGCGGTCTGGTCAAGGCGTCGAAGCGCCTCGGCAATATCGTCGTCGGGGATGTTGAGGGCGGGCAAGAGGCGCAGCACGTTGTCGGCGGCAGCCACCGTCAGCACTCCGGCGTCATAGCCTGCCTTGACCACATCGGCCGGGGCGGGTTTGCATTTTAGGCCAAGCATCAGACCCTCACCGCGCACGGACTCGAATACCTGCGGGTGGCGCGCGACCAGGCTTTCCAGGCCTTGGCGGAACAAGGCGCCCTTGCGGGCAACCTCGGCCAGGAAGGCAGGGGCGGCGATGATCTCGATGACCTTGGCACCGACAGCGCACCCCAGGGGATTGCCGCCGTAGGTAGACCCATGCGTGCCGAGGGTCATTCCGGATGCGGCGCGTTCGGTGGCAAGGACCGCGCCGAGGGGAAAGCCACCGCCAATGCCTTTGGCGACCATCATGATGTCGGGAGTGACACCCGCCCATTCATGCGCGAAAAGCCGGCCGGTCCGGCCCATGCCGCATTGCACCTCGTCAAACACAAGCAGCGTGCCGGTGGCGTCGCACAGGTCGCGCAGGCCTTTCAGGCATTGGTCGGGGACGACACGGATCCCGCCCTCGCCTTGCACGGGCTCGATCATCACGGCGCAGGTCCGGTCGGTCACAGCCGCGCGCAGGGCATCATGATCGCCCCATTTGACCTGCCGGAACCCGGGCATCAGGGGGCCAAACCCCTTGACCATCTTTTCCGACCCTGCCGCAGCGATGGCCCCGGTGGACCGGCCGTGAAAGGCACCTTCGATGGCGATGATCTCGGTCCGGTCGGGCTGGCCGCCGTCATGGTGGAACTTGCGCGCCATCTTGATCGCAAGCTCGGCCGCCTCGGTGCCGGAATTGGTGAAAAACACCGTGTCGGCAAAGGTCTCGGCCACCAAAAGGTCGGCGAGCCGCTCTTGTTCGGGGATGCGGTAGATGTTGGAAACATGCCACAGCCGAGCCGCCTGTTCGGTCAGCGCCGCAACCAGTGCCGGATGGGCATGACCCAGCGCGTTGACGGCAATCCCGGCCCCAAGGTCGAGGTAGCGTTGTCCCTGCTCGGTCTCCAGCCAGCTGCCATCGCCCGTCTTGAAGGCTAGCGGGGCGCGGTTGTAGGTCGGCAAAACGGTGGAAATCATGGCGGGGCGGTCCTTGCTGCAGCGCCTTATGCCTGCCTGAGGCTGGGGGGCAAGTCAACTTGGCGCGTAGCGTTGTGGGCGATGCCTGCGTCGATGTCGTCTGGGGTGGTCCTTTTTTTGCTGGAATTGGCCGGGAAAGGCTGGCAAGCCACCACCAGAAGTGCCGACTTGCGCCATAGGTGGTGACCTGGTCGAACGGGGGCAAAGGTCCGGGCGATATGCTGGCGGAGGCTATCACGATCGGGGTCTTCCCCCTTGACCAGGTCCGGACGCCAAGGCCCGGGGCCGGGACTGGTTGGGCGGCGGCGCTTGCCGGGGCTCTTCCGCAACTCAAGGCCGATGCAATGCCGGTCGCGCTGTCGGTCAGGTTTGACCCGGCCCAGCTGGTGCTGGCGGCCAAAAGCGGGCGACATGCCATAGGGTCGCCCCTTGCCATCGAGCCCGTACCGGGGGCACCCCTGTTTCTGGTTCGGCTTGGCGGCAAGGCCTTTGGCGTTGCCTTTTCCAGCTGCGCGCACCCCGGTTTGTCACCTGCCGCGAACGACCGCCCGGCGGATCCTGCTGCCTTGGCCGCCTTTGCCGCCGGCACCGGCATCGACACGCCGGACGGACCCCGCGCAGCCCAGTCCCTGCGGCCCGGCGATCTGGTCACCACCCTGGCCAACGGGTCGCGTCCTCTGGCCTGGGTGGGAAGACGGCAGGTCAGCGCGCTGGAACTGCTTGGCCACCCCGGGCTTCGCCCTGTCGGTCTTGCGCCAGGAGTGGCGGGCAACGACCGCATGCTTTGGCTGTCGCCCCGGCAGCGGCTCTTGATCGACGACTGGCGGGCCGAGGTGCTGTTCGGCGAAGATCGGGTGCTGGCTCCGGCCGAGGCGCTGGTCAATGGGGATACCGTGCGCCAATCGGTGCCACCAAACGGGACCGAGTTTGTCTTGCTTGTGTGCGACCGCCACGAGATCCTGTTGGCGGACGGGGCGCTGTGCGAAAGCTTTCATCCCGGCGACAGCGGTCTGGACGGTCTGACCGGGGCCGACCGCGCGGCCCTTGCCCAGGTCATTCCCGAGGCCGACCTGATTCGACGCCGCGCCGCCTTTCCGATCGTGCGGGGGGCCGAGGCGCGGGCGTTGCGGTTGCCGGGTTAGCGGCCGAACCAGATGGCGTCTCGAGCCAGGACGCCAAGCCAGAACGCAAAGAAAGCCGGAACGCAAAGCTAGGGCCCCGAGCTAAGGTCCCGAGCAGATCTCGGCCAGCATGGCGATGATCGGCGGGTAGTAGTTGTCGTCGTAGCCCGCGTCGTTCTGCAGGACCGACAGAAAGCAGGCCGTGCGACCGGTGTCGGGATTGGCGACAAGATATTGCCCGCCATAGCCGCCATGCCCGACCCAGGTACCGTTGGTATTGGTCTGGTTGGCATAGCGCAGATGGCCGCGCGGCGGCAGCATCGGCACCCCGCCCCGCAGCGTTTCAGCCAGAAACGCCGCTGACCCAAAGGGCCTGCCATCCACGCCCTGTCCGTGCCGGGCCAGGATCGCGCCATAGCGGCACAGATCACGCGCAGTCAGGCAGATGCCGCCGCTGAACACCGGAAAGCCGCTGCGGTCGGTGCCGATGAGAAGCGCCCGTTCGACCCCTGCCGCATCGGCCAGATCGGCAAGCCACAGGCCAAGCGCGCGTCCGCCCCGCGCTTCGGCCACGAATGCAAGGACATCGGTATTGGCGCTCTTGTACAGATAGGTGCCAGTCGGGTTGGCGGTATCCGTGGCCCCATCGGCCAGCCCGATCCCGGTCACAAAGGCACGGTTGGTCAGCTCCTCCCCTTTGGGCAGGCGCATGCCGATGGCGGCTTCGTGCAGGAATGTGGCGCTGTCGGGGTTGGAATAATCCTCGTCATAGGCGTTGTGGACGTTCATGTTCAGCACGTCCTGCAGGCTGGCCGCGCGGTAGCCCGGTCCGATCCAGGGCAGGATGTCGCCGATCTTTTCGGTCAGGCCCAGCTTGCCGTCCTCCCACAGCCGGCCGATGATCATGTGGACGGCCAGCTTGGAGATCGACATGATCGAATGCGGCTGATCCGGGCCGAAATCAGGGGCGTAGGCCTCAAAAAGCAGCCGGTTGCCTTCGGTGACCGCAAGCGCCGAAAACCACGGCAGCGCGGTCAGCCGGCGCAGGTCTTCACGCGCCGCAATCGCAAGGTCAGCCGACAGGCGCAGGTCCAGCACGCGACCGGCGCGAAAGCTTTGGCTGTAGCGCGCGACGTGCTGAAGGTTATGAAAGCTGCGCCGGCGCATGCCGGGCAGGTTCCAGCGCGCCACGCGCTCGGGTCCCAGAACCAGATCGGGGTTGGGATGGGTGGTCATCGGCATGGCAAACCTCCGTCAGGGTCAGCATAGGCGGCGGGCATCGCCTTGCACAATAGCGGTCATCCGCCGGATCACCAGACGTGCCATGTCGCAGGCAGCCAGCGGGGTCCGGGCGATAATTCCCGCGCGCCCTTGCGGCCCCCTGCCCTGCACAGGTAAGATGCATCGGTCATAGAGTGGCGGAGAACGGGATGTCCTGGACGGATGAGCGCGTCGAAACGCTAAAGCGCATGTGGAGCGAGGGCCAGTCGGCCAGCCAGATCGCCAAAGAGCTTGGCGGCGTCACGCGCAACGCGGTGATCGGCAAGGTGCACCGTCTGGGTCTGTCGAACCGGGTCGGTGGCAAGGACGACGAGGAAGAGCACCCCCTGCCGCCGGTTGTGGAGACGGCAGCGGCCAGCCTGCGGCCCGATCCTGCCCCGCGCCCCGACGCCGCCGCGCGCGCCGAACCGCCCCGGCCTGCCCAGCCGGCCCCGCCCGCCCCAGCCCCTGTGGCCGGGTCTGCGGCGGTCGCCTCGAACGTGACGCCGCTGCCCTTGCGCAAGGCTATCGTGCCCGCAGGCCAGCCGCTGCCGCCGCAGCCCAGCCTGAACGAGATCAGCCCCGAAGCTTTGGCCTCCGTCCGCGAAGTTGAAAAGCGCGCCAAACGGCTGACGCTGATGGAACTGACCGAACGCACCTGCAAATGGCCGATCGGCGACCCGGCGACGGATGACTTCTGGTTCTGCGGCCTGCCAAGCCTGCCGGGCAAACCCTATTGCGAGGCGCATGTCGGTGTCGCTTTCCAGCCGATGAGCGCGCGGCGCGACCGGCGGCGCTGATTTTTCCCCAGCCAGCAACTGTGATGCGGATGGGCCGCGCCGCAGCTTCGCCGGCAAGACAGATCGTCAGTTGCCGTTCAGAATGGCCTCAAGCGCCTTGCGGGCCTCGTCCTCCAGCACGCTTTCGGGGCTTGGGCTGACCGCGTCCAAGGCCGACGGGTCCAGCGGGTCGTCCACCAGATTGTCCAGGGGGTCGGCCACCGGGTCCGGGGTCAGCGACAGGCCCAACTCGTCCTTCAGTCGCTGCTCCACCTCATCCTTGAGGCGCGCTTCGGCATCGGCGGCGGCTGCTTTCAGCTCTGCCTCCATCTTTTCGCGGGCGATCGCTTCAAGGTCGAGCTGATACCGCGGCGCGGCCCAGGGTCCGGTGATCCGCAGCGGCACCATGACCCCGCCGGTCCCATCCGCCGCCGCAAGCGCCGTGGGCCGCAGACCATAATCCAGCGTGCGGTCCCCCAGCCCGACCTCACCCGCGCCCGCGGCAGTCAGCGACGGTGCGACCAGCTTTAGGTCGCTGTTTGACAGCACGCCACCGGCGATGGTGAAGGTGCCGGCCAGACCGTCAAACGCGGTCTTCTGGTCTTCTCCGACATAAGACGGGTCAAGCGTCTGCAACATCGCCACGATGTCAGCGCCCCGCACTTCGCCCTTGCCCAATTCAAAACTGCCCTGACCTTCGAGGCTTGCCATGATTGCCGCCAGCGAAGAGCCGACGCCCAGAAATTCCACCTCCAGATCGCCTTTGGACACCAGACGGTCCACACCGGCAAGGTCGCTGAGCAGGGGCTGCATCTCAAGCCCGGCCAGCCGCAGCCGCCCGCCAACCGACAACCCGCCCCGACCGTTCAGGACAAAATCGCCGCCAACCGCGCCGCCATAGGCCGAGACTTGCACCAGGTCGATCACCGCCCGCGCCCGGTCCAGCGTGATCTGAACCCGGGTCTCGCCAAGCTGCAGACCGCCCAGGTCGATCGACGGGGTGGCCAGGGAAATCTCGGCATCAAGGGCCGCAAGCGCGCTGACATCGATCGCGGCCTTGGACCAGCCGCCGCCGGTTTCGGCCCCTGCGCCGTCATCCCCACCCGCCAATGCGATTGGCCCAGCGGCAAGGTTTGCGGCGAGTTTGGGCCGCGCCTCGCCCGGACGAAGGTCCAGATCGCCGGTGATCTGGTTGCCATCGGCCTGGATCGAGGCACCGCGCAAGTAGACCGCGCCGCTGTCGTCCAGTGTAAGCTGACCGGTCACGGCAAGCCGCTCTTGCCCCAGCCCGGGGCCGGGCCTGGCAAGCGTGCGGCCCAGGATGGCGCCCAGCGCCGGCAGGTCAGACAGATCGGCCACCAGCGCCCCCTCAGCCGTCAGGGGGGCAATACCGCCGCGCCCGTCAAAGCCGATGGAAGCGTCACCCGCCGCAAGATCGACGGTCAATGGCACCACCCGGCCCGCCAGAAACGCCGAAAACACCCCGCCCTCCAGATCAAGCGACAAGGGATGGCCGTCCGCCAGACCAGAGGCCGCAAGGGTGAAGGGCCCCGACATCTCGGGCACCGAAAGCTCGACATCCAGACCGTCCAGCGCGATCGCAAGGTCGGCTTGCCGGTCGACGAACCGCAAACTGCCGCCGGTGATCGTGGCGCGGTCCAGCGTCAGGCCGGTGGCGGCAGGGGGTACGGTGCCTGCATCCGCCTCAGCAGGGGCAAAGACCCAGTTTTCGCGCCCATCGGCGCTCCGCTCCAGGGTGATCGCGGGGTTTTGCGCGGTCAGACCAGTCAGTTGCACCTCGCCGCCAAAGAGCGCCCCAAGGCTGATCCCGACCGACAGGCCTTCGGCTGCGAACAGGGGGGCATCGTCCTCGGCCCAGTCGGCATTGGCAATGCTGACCGGCCCGGTGGTCACACCAAGGCTGGGCCACAGCCGGGGGGTGACCTCGCCGGTCAGGGTCAGCTTGCGGCCCGTCGAGGCCTCGAACTCGGTGGCGATCAGGGCAGCAACCCGTTCCGCCGGGATCATGGCCAACAGCCCCGCGCCAAGCACGACCAGCACCACAAGTCCCAGCCCGACCCGGATCACCCAGCGCATGCCTACTCTCCTGCGTTATCAGCTATCCTGTCAGACTAAGCCGCCGCCCCCGCTTTGCCAAGCCGCCCGGCCCGCCAAGGCATCAAGTGGCCGACGGGAACCCCGCCCTTCCCAGCCGCCCACCGATCCGCTATAGGCCGCGCATGTCGCAAAACCCGCCCCTTCTTCGCCCCGACCTTGCCCGTGCGCTGGTGCCTGACACCCGGCGCAAGGGCCAGCCGACCATCGGCATGGTGTCGCTTGGTTGCCCCAAGGCGCTGGTGGACAGCGAACGCATCCTGACCCGCCTGCGGGCCGAAGGCTATGCGATCAGCCCAGACTACCAAGGGGCCGATGCGGTGATCGTGAACACCTGCGGCTTTCTGGACAGCGCCAAGGCCGAAAGCCTGGAGGCGATTGGCGAGGCTTTGGTGGAAAACGGCCGGGTTATCGTGACGGGCTGCCTGGGCGCAGAGCCTGACTACATCACCAGCGCGCATCCAAAGGTCCTCGCCGTCACCGGCCCGCATCAATATGAGGCGGTCCTGGACGCTGTCCATGCCGCCGTGCCGCCCGCGCCCGACCCGTTCATCGACCTTTTGCCCGCATCGGGGGTTTCGCTGACGCCGCGCCACTACAGCTATCTGAAGATCTCGGAAGGCTGCAATCACGCCTGCAAGTTCTGCATCATCCCCGACATGCGCGGGAAGCTGGTCAGCCGCCCGGCCCATGCGATCCTGCGGGAGGCGGAAAAGCTGGTCGAGGCCGGGGTGAAGGAGCTTTTGGTCATCAGCCAGGATACCAGTGCCTATGGTGTCGACCGCAAACACGACCTGTCGCCCTGGCAGGGTGGCGAGGTGCGCGCGCATATCACCGACCTTGCGCGCGAGATCGGCAAGCTGGGGGCCTGGGTGCGGCTGCATTACGTCTACCCCTATCCGCATGTTCGCGACCTGATCCCGCTGATGGCGGAAGGGTTGGTGCTGCCCTACCTCGACATTCCGTTCCAGCACGCCCACCCCGACACCCTGCGCCGAATGGCACGCCCGGCGGCCGCCGCCCGAACGCTTGACGAGATTGCCGCCTGGCGCGCGATCTGCCCCGATCTTACGCTGCGCTCCACCTTCATCGTCGGCTATCCCGGCGAGACGGAGGCCGAGTTTCAGACCCTGCTGGATTGGCTGGACGAGGCTCAGCTGGATCGGGTCGGCTGTTTCCGCTATGAAAACGTCAAGGGCGCGCGGTCGAATTCCTTGCCAGACCATGTGACAGAGGACGTGAAGCAAGACCGGTACGATCGCTTCATGGCCAAGGCCCAAGCCATCTCAGAAGCGAAGCTGGCCGCGAAAGTCGGCCGAATGCTAGAGGTGATCGTCGACGCGGTGGACGAAGACGGGGCCACCTGCCGCACCAAGGCCGACGCGCCGGAAATCGACGGCAACCTTTTCATCGACGAGGGTTTCGCAGGGCTTGCCCCCGGCGATATCGTCAAGGTGACCGTGGATGAGGCCGGGGAGTATGATCTGTGGGGGCGGCTGACCTAGCGCCGTCGCCCCCCGCTGTTCAGGCGCGGCGGATCAGGATCACCAGCCACAAGACCGCGCCAAGCAGGATCGCACCCTCCAGGATCGGGAAGACCGGGCCGATCACCTCGGGCGCAACTTGGCCCGACATCATCAGCGTCAGGCCGATCAGCAAGAACAGCGAGCCGACCTGATGCAGCCAGAAATGCAGGCGCGGCAACAGCCCCTGGTCCAGCCCCGCAATCAGCCGGTAGGACAGCCCGAAAACGGTCATCAGCGTAAAGCCCAGCAGGTTGATATGCGCATGGACCGGAGACAGGCTGTGGTCCTGCGAAGCGCCCATATAGGCACCCATGATGATCCCGGCGATCAGATAGGCCGCGCCGGTCAAAAGGAAGTTCCGAGAAATGTTCATGCCTGTTCCAGATTTCGTTGCACGGGGCCAAAGGCCGGCGGTTTATTGCCGATGACGCCATAGCATCCCTCAATGCCGGGACAAAATGATTCCTGTGGGGTCTTGGGTTGGCAATCGGCCGGCGGTCAACCCACCCGCAGCACCGCCACGGCAGCCCGGGTGCAGGTCACGATATGGGCAAAACGGTCCCCGCCAAGCTGCACCCCGCCGTACCAGCGGGTGACGACGATGATGCAGTCCACCAGACCCTCGCGCTCCAGCATTTTCAGGATCACCGCTCCGGCCCCCGCCTCGCCGTCGTCGCCTTTTGTCGGGCCACCGTCGGTCAGCACCGCTGCCCAGGAATGGTGCGTCGCCTTGGCAAACTTGCGACGGCTGCGCAGGGTGGTTAGAAAGGCGTCAATCTCGGCGCGGTTGGTGACCGGCCCGAACGCTGCCGCATAGCGCGAACCCCTGTCGCGCAGGATGTCGTCCAGAACGATCATGCCCGTCTGTTGGCAGCAAGCGGCACCAATCACAAGGGCCGGGCCGACGTCAGGCCACCAGGGCCTCGATCGCGGGTTTGTTCGGGCAGAAATCGGGCATCGCCCTGGCACGCGCGGATTGCGCCAGCCATGCCTCGCAATCGCGGCCCGACGTGCAGGCATCGCATCTTGTGATCAGCGAGCGGACCTCGGCGCGGGGTAGCCAGCCTTCGACCACCGCGTGGGGCAGATTGATGCCGCTGATCCGTGCCATGCCACGGGGTCAGCCACCAGGCCTTGGTCATATCCTCATACCCGATCATCGGCCGCTCCTGTGGGGTGCTTTGGCAAGGATCGTCCACCACAACCGGGTCGCGCCGCCTTGATCTGGATCAACCATCCAGGCTGCGGACCGTCGCCACCACCAGGGCCTTGCGCTGCGCGTTCGGCGGATGGCTGCCCAGAAAGCGGTCGCCGGGGTCGGGCAAGCGGTCGAAAAAGCCTGAGCCGCTGATCGGGTCGAACCCGGCGACAAAGGCGATCTCGGCGCCCAGGGCATCGGCCTCAAGCTCGAACTGTTTGGAATAGCTGCGCACCGCCAGGGCGGCGGCAAGCTGTTGCGCGGCCTCGATCTGGGCGGGGGATAGGCCACCCGCCTCGGCCAGCATCCCGGCCTGCAGCGCGCCCGACAGCGCCTCTTCGCGCTGCTGTGCGAGATGGCCCGCAATGTGATGCGCAGCCTCATGGCCCAGCACAAAGGCCAACTCGTCGGCATTGCGGGCATCGGCGATCAGGGACAGCGTAAAGCCGATCACCGGGCGGCCAGTGCGGTCGAGCGTCTGGAATGCGTTGGGCGGCTGTCCGGGACGGTCATCGACGACAATGCGGAAGTCGCAGGTCCGCGCGATGCCCTTGGCACGGCAGATCCGTTCGGCCACCGGTTCCACCGTTGCAACCACCTCAAGAAACCTCAGTGCCGCCGACCGCGCCCTGGACTGCAACGGGTCCAAAGAGGCGTCCGGCACGGGAACCACCGGCACGCAAGCCGCCAGCGCGGACAGCAAGATCGCGAAACCCGTTTTGCGCATTGCAATCCCCTGGCTGCCTGCCCAGCCACCCTAGCAAATCCGGGCGCGGGGGAAAGGCCGACGCAGGCTGGTGCCATGCAGGCCTCATCAACCGCATGATCCGGGTCGGCAAAGCGCAGGTTCCGGGCCGACGCGCTGCGGCCGGTCGCTTATCTCCGATCCTGTCATCACCAGAGGAGATCGCCATGACACTGCGCCAGATCGATATCGATGTCGAAGCGCTGACCCCCGCTGCCTTCGCTCCGTTCGGCACCGTTCTCTCTCCAGAGGGCCGCGACCGCCTTCCTGTCAACACCTATGGCGACGCTCTCGACCTGTACCGCGAGGGGTTCGAGACCGATCAGCCGATCGAATGGTTCATCGTCCAGGGCAAGCCGCGCCCAAGAGAGGCCCTGTTTCTTGAGCGACATCTGCAGATCACCCAGGCCTTCCTGCCGCTGGGCGGCCAAGGTTTCGTGATGTTGGTCGCCCGCCCCGATGCGGAAACCGAGGCCGACGGAATGATCCTTCCGGCAGAGACGCGGGCTTTCCGGGTGCCGGGCAACGTCGGCGTGCAGTTGCGCCGCGGGACCTGGCATGAAAACCCGTTCCCCGAGACCGCAGGGCAGGTCTTCCTTGTCACCTCGCATGCCGCGCTGACCAGGGGCCACCAGACCAACCCGCGCGCTGATCTGGCCGACCTGCCGCTGGACCTCGAGCGCCGGTTCTATGCCGAGCGGAACACCCGTCTTTGCCTTCGGGGCTAGCAACTTTGGCAGGGTCCGGGGGCGGTTGCCTTCCGGGGCGTTGATGATTACCCTCGGACCCATGTTCACCATCGAGCACGAATTTGACGCCACCGTGATCACCCTTGTCGATGAGGGCGCGGATCTTCCCTTGCTGGAAGACGTGGTGATCAACGCCTTTGAAGATTGCGTGACCATCGATCAGGTTGATCCCCGCACCGAGGAAGTGACGCGGATCACCCTGTCGCTTGGTCAGGTCCGCGATCTGGCGGCGGCATTGAACCTGCCCGAGGGCAGCTACCGGCTGGAACGCAGCGCAGGCTAAGCCGCGCTAAAGCCCGTCGGCCCGCAACCGGTGGTAAAGATGGGTAAAGGTCGCCACCCCAAGGACCGGGATCACCAGGTTCAGGATCGGCACCGACAGGGGCACCGCCATCAGCGTACCGGCGAGCCAAATCCGGCCAAAGTTGCGGCTGCGCAGAGCCTTGGCCTCCTCCGCAGGCAGGTGACGAAGCGCGACGGTGGTGAAATATTCCCGCCCCAGCAGAAACCCGTTCATCCCCCAGAACACCAGCGGCGCAAGGGGGCCGGAAAAGATGTAAAGCACGATCGCCAGCACGTTCGCCGCGATCAGGATGCCCAGAAAGTTGACCGACTGGCGCAGGGCCTCGGCCCAGGGCAGCGGGCGGGCGGCGGGCAGATGCGGGTAATGCCGCGCCTCGACCGCGGCGGCGACATCTTCCAGGAACAGCCCGGTAAAGGCCGAGGCAACCGGCACCATCAGAAAGATCGACAATCCCAGCATCAAGAACAACGAGGCCCAGCCCAGCAGCGTCTCAAGCCCCGTGATCGGGCCGATCAGCGGCACATCGATGCTGTCGGGGGTCAGCCAGCCGATCACCTGCAGGAAAAGCGCGTAAATCCCGGCCAAGAGCGCCACGGCAAGCAGGATGCCAAGCCCCAGTACCCGGCGAAAGCGCGGATCGTCGATCTGGCCCAGCGCCTTGAAGAACGCAGCAAAAATCATGCGTCCACCCAGGTGACCAGACGGGCCGGGTCGGGACGCGGGCGGTCGGGGCCATCGGCGGGCGGGGTGGCGATATGAATGATGCCAGCGACGGTTTCGCCGTCGTTACAGCCAAAGGCCCGGGCGGCAAAGGCGGCGTCATGCGCGGGCCAGCCGGTCAGCCAGCAGGCACCCCAGCCCGCCGCCTCGGCCACGTTGATGATCCCGAAGCACAGGGCCGCGGCGGACATCACCTGTTCGACATCCGGAATTTTCGGCGCGGGCTTGGGTGACGCAATCACCACCACCGCCAGTTTGCCCGCGTCGAACTGCCCCCGCCCCTTGGCGATCTTTTCTGCGTCGCCACCCAATTCGCGCGCCCGCGCCTCGGCCAAGTCCGCCAGCCGGGCGAAGGCCGCCCCTTCCACGACCAGCATCCGCCAGGGTTCCAGCTTGCCGTGGTCGGGCACCCTCAGCGCCGCCGTCAGAATTTCGGTCAGCTGGGCGCGGTCTGGCACGGGGTGGGTAAACAGCTTGGCCGGGCGCGAGCGGCGGCTGGCCAGAAAATCCAGGGCGGCTTGGTTGCGAACGGGCATGGGGTTCTTCCTTCAGAAGCAATCAGGGCAAACCTGTGAGAGTCTTTGTCGGCTGCCAGCGTTTAAGGCACGCGTGACCACAATGCCAAGGGGTTTTGCCCTGCACTGCTCGTTTCCAGACAAAGATCGCACTCGGGTGCGAACTGCGGCGCGAAAGCCTGTTCTTAGTGCCCGTCGTGCAAACCGCGCCCAGGGGCCAAGGCCTATGTTTCCCGCATGGCGTTGCGAAAGTAATCCGTGAACGGTTTGAGAAGAAAGGACAGCGGTGACCGGTCAGCCGTGCGGAAATAGGCCGTGACGGGCATGCCAGGAACAAGACGCACATCCTTTAACCGCGCCAGAGCATCAGGGTCGATCGCGATGTCTACCTTGTAAAAGCCGATGCCCGTGCGGTCATCGGTAAGGGCATCGGCAGAGACTTGGGTTACCGTTCCGATCAACTGTGGCGTCGTTCGGGTCGGCAGGGAAGAGAACACCAACCGCACGTCCTGACCAAGGTGGACCTCGTCGACATGCATGGCTGCCACCCGCGCCGCAACGTAAAGCGGCTGGTCCCGCGGCACGATGACCATCAAGGTGCCCCCGGCGGGAACGACCGTCTTCAGGGTGGTCACCTTCAGACCAAACACAGCCCCCGAAACAGGCGCCCGGATGGCAAGCTGATCAATCCGGGTCTGCAAGATCGACTGGTGTTCCAACAGATCGCGGTTGCGCGCGATTGTATCGCGCAGGTCGATTTCGGCCGCCTCGCTTTGCTGATTGATCAGAGAGTCGATCTCGATCTTGATTTCGGTAATCCGACCTTCTGCCTGCGCGCGTTCCGACGCCAAAGCGCCGATGCTGCCTTCAAGTTCGGCCAGTTCGCGTTCGATTGCTGAAACGCGGGGGGCTTGGATCAAACCCTGATCCAACAGCACGCGCTGGTCCGCAAGGTCGGCCTTCAGACTTTTGATCTGGCTTAAAAGCGCCACCTGTTGCGCCAATACCCCCTTGATCTGGCTGTAAAACTGCCCGATCCGGGTTTCTCTTTACTGGATCGCCTGCGTCACGGCTTGTTTGCTTTTGGCAAACAGACTTTCCTGCCCTGCCATCAGTTCGGCAAGCCCCGGGTTGTCCTTGGCCAAGGCCACGAGAGTATCGGGAAAGACCAGCTTTTCGGCATTGCTGCTTTGCGCTTCCAGACGCGCCCGGCGGGCGATGCCTTCCCAAAGCTGGCCTTCTACAAGTCTGAACTCTGCCCGCAGCAGCGTGTCGTCAAGGCGCAGAAGGATATCCCCCTCTTTCACCCGGGAGCCTTCACGAACATAAATCGCACTGACCACCCCGCCCTCCAGGTGCTGCACCTGTTGCTGGTTCTGGCTGACATCCAGCTTGCCGGGTCCGATGACGGCGCTGGAAAGCGTTGCAAGGACGGACCATGTTCCCAGACCGCCAAACAACAGGGCTGCAGTGACAAAGCCCAGAAAAAGCGGCCCCCAGGCCGGCCAGACGGGTCCTGTCCGGCTCATTCTGCGGCCCCTGCAGCTATTGGTACAAGGCCGCTTCGGTAGTTCTCTACCCGGTCATGCAAGACCTGGTCGCGCGGTCCGAAAGCCCGCAGTTTTCCCTCTTCCAGCACCAGCAGCAGGTCACACTCCAGAATGGCTGCCGGTCGATGCGCCATGATCAGGACCGCATTGCCTTCGGCCTTCATCTTTCGGATGGCGGCGTTCAAGGCCGCCGATCCGGCGGCATCCAGGTTTGACGTCGGCTCGTCCAGGATCAGCACCACAGGGTCGCCGTACAGCGCGCGGGCCAGACCGATCCGCTGCAATTGCCCGCCGGACAGACGACCGCCCGCCGCCGAAACCCAGGTGTCATAGCCATGCGGCAGCTTGACGATCATGTCATGGGCATCCGCTTTCTGCGCGGCGGCAACAACCAGGGTGCTGTCAGGGCTCGCGTCAAGCCGCGCGATGTTTTCGGCAATCGTGCCGTCAAACAGCGTGATGCGTTGCGGCACATAGCCGATAAGCCGGCCAAGTATATCGGGATCATATTGATCAAGTGTTGCCCCATCCAGTCGGATAGCGCCTGCCAACGGGTGCCAGATCCCGGTCAGGGCCTTGGCAAGTGTCGACTTTCCAGAGCCCGACGGGCCAATCACCCCCACCGCATGCCCGGGTTCAAGGCGAAAGCTTATCCTTTGCAGCAGTACGAGGCGTTCGCCCGGTGGTCCGATGGTCATCCCGTCGACCTCCAACAGGGCCTTTGGCCGGGGCAGCGTGGTGTGAAGCCGCACCGGCGGCTCTTGGCCCAGAAGGTCGGACAAGCGACGCCACCCCTCATGCGCGCGCTGGGCAAGGGCCCATTGCCCGATTGCCATCTCGATCGGGGCAAGGGCCCTGCCCATCAGGATCGACCCGGCAATCATGGCGCCGCCGGTCAACTCTGCCTGCAGCACCAGCCAGGCACCGACGCCAAGCATCGCCGATTGCAAAAACATCCGGAATGTCTTGGTCAGTGATCCGAAGGCCCCGCTGATGGTCGCCGCCGCGACAGCCCTGGTCAGGGTCAAGCGCCGCGCGATCTGCCAGCGGTCAAAGCCCGAGGCCGACATGCCAAGCGCCTGCAAAGCTTCGGCCTCGGCCTTCATCTGATCGGCCATCCGCTCAGAGCGCACCGATGCGATGCCAGCCTCGCGCTGCGGCGCTTGGGACATGACCTGATTGAGGAAGGTCAACCCCACAAGGACTGCGCCACCGCTGATCGCGAGCCAGCCCAGCAAAGGATGAAAGACGAACACGGCGGCAACGAAGAAAGGCGTCCAAGGCAGGTCCATCAGCGCAAGCGCAACCGGCGAGGCAATGAAATTGCGCACGGCTTCAAGATCGCGCTGCGCCACCACGGCAGCCACGTCATTCGGCTGCAGGGCCGAACGATGCATGGCTGCCGTGAACACCCGACGGTCCAACCGTTCCTGAAACCGGGCACCGACGATTCCCATGACCCGGCCGCGAACATAGTCAAGTATCCCCATGCCGACGAACAGCCCGACCGCCAGAAGCGACAGCGCCACCAGCGTCGCCTCGGATCCGCTGCCAAGCACCCGATCGTAAACCTGCAGCATGTACAAAGGTCCGGTCAGCGTCAGCATATTCACCATGATGCTGAACAAAACCGTTGCCAGAACAAGACCCGCAGATTCTCGGCGCACGGACCGCAATTCCCGCAAGCCTTTGGTCGAATCACTTCCTTCCATGCGCGGCGGTCCTTGGATCAAACAAAGAGGAAGTCGTTATCATCCAGCTGGGTCGCGGAGGTCAGACCCGCAAGCATGACGGTAATCTCTGCCCGGCCATCGCCATTGGTGTCGACATACACAAAGTTGCCGGCGGCCCGGGCTTCGGAATTGTCCCGCCCGCCGCTGAAGTCATTCGAGCCGATATAGTCAAATGTTCCGACCAGTGCCCCGTCAAATCGCAGCACATCGGACTCGTCAAAACCGCCGTCAAGCTCATTGAAATCGTAAACAACGTCGAACTTTTTGCCAGCGCCCGTGATCACGAACTGATCCGCCCCGCTGCCTCCGGACAGGGTATCAATCCCGGCACCGCCGATCAGCAGGTCATCGCCCGCGCCGCCAAGAAGGGTATCGTTGCCCGCGCCGCCATCGAGAGTGTCGGCAAAGGCGCTGCCAGTCAGGCGGTTGCCCCCCGCGTTGCCCAGCACCGCCACGCTTTGCGCCAGCGCCGAGGCGTCGAGGTTGATCGCCGTGGTGCCAGTGGTCAGCGCCGCGGCACCGGTGCCCGTGCCGATCACCACCCGCTCGACCTCGACACCCGCCCCAAGGCGCAGCGTTCCGGCCGTGGTGCCGATAAAGCGCAGCTCGTCCGCCCCGGCATCGCCGAAGATCGCCTCGCCCGCGGCATGATCGGCAAAGCTGCCCACCACGAACAGATCATCGCCCGCGCCGCCCTCCAGAACGTCCGCGCCCCCGCCGCCGGTCAGCGTGTCATTGCCCGCGCCCCCCTCGATCACGTCCGCGCCGACGCTGCCGGTCAGTTGATCGGCAAAGCGCGATCCGGTCAGATTCTCGATACCGCTCAGCTGGTCTGTCCCGGCACCGCCGGTAACCTGGGCCGTGCCAAGGCCAAGGTTCACCCTGACGCCCGACCCCGCATCGGCATAGCTTGCAAGGTCGCTTCCGCCACCCCCGACCAGCGTGTCATTGCCCGCCCCCCCGATCAGGGTGTCCTGCCCCAAGCCGCCAGACAGCAGGTCCGCGCCAGCGGTGCCGGTCAGGTGGTCATGGCCAGCCCCCCCTTCCAGCCCTTCGATCCCCGAAAGGCTGTCCGTGCCAAAGCCCGCCACGGAAATCGTCGCAGCACCAAGCCCCAGCACAAGATCATCGGTCGCGGCAGCATAACTGACCACATCAACCCCGGCCCCGCCGATCAGCAGGTCATCGCCCGCGCCGCCAAGAAGGGTGTCATGGCCGTCATTGCCATCAAGCACGTCGTTGCCATCGCCGCCTTTCAGCACATCATTCCCGGCCCCGCCCCAGACCCGATCATTTCCCGATTCCCCGTTCAGGCTGTCATTACCGGCTTCACCGAAAACACGGTCATCGCCAGAGCCACCGCTGATGGTGTCACCAAAAGCACTCCCAGTCAGCAGATCCGATTGATCATACCCGTCAATCAGGGTTCCAGACTGACCCCGGGCCATGACAATCATCATGGTCTCGTTGGGCGTGAAATTCAGCGGAAGCGAGGTTGTACCGCGCGGAAGGGTGATCGTCGTCACCTTGACATCGGGAGAGCCATCCTCTGCAACCGTGACTTCGTAAATGGAAACGTGGTGGACACCGGTGGCCTTTGCCGAAATGGAAATTTCGTCAGATCGGCATGTGTCGCTTCTGTTGGTCAGAAAATAGACCGTCTTCTGGTTTGAGCCGAAGGCGTTGACCGCGATACCCGAGGGATCGGCAGGGCTTGCAATGACCTTGGTTCCCTGAAGCTGCGCGGCCATCATGTCGAAAGCCACGCCCGCCAAAGTCAGTCCGCCATAGGCCTCTTCACCGATTCCCGTGTTCTGGATCAATCAGGTCTTGTTGTTTTGTTGAACGGCCCAGACGTTGGCATGACCAACACCGGCGATCGCCATCTCTTCAACAAGTTCGACCATCGAGTCGACCTGGTTCAGCCCAAGTTGGGCGGTGTTCCGCGAAGAAACGTTCCATTCGGTAACGTAAAGATTAGGCTTGGAAAATCCAGGTGTTGCGGCTGCAAGTTTTGTCCAGCGGCTGAAGGCAGAGTAGGACCAGCCGTTGATGTCACAGTCGCCACCTTCCAGATAGCGATGCATCAGGATGCCGTCCACGGCCGCCCGTGATTCCATGCTTTTGAACTGCTCAAAGATCAGATTGGTCGCCGATGCAAGTGTCCCGCAATAAGCTTCGGGCCTCTCGTGTCCTGAGGCGGCATACCACTCTGCATTGCCGCCCGGGCCAACTTGAACCACAATATCAGGATTGACTTTCTGGACAGCTGGAAGGCCCGCGTTGAAGCCTTTTATTTCCGATTCGACGACGACCGCCAGATAGGCGGCGACCCGGCCATATTCGACCGGAGACATGGAAAAGCCGAACGTATCGGAATTATCAACGTACCATTCGTTCCCAAGCTCGAAGGCGTCGATTTTGACACCCTTGCTGAAGGCATCCGTCAGGACGAAATTCACAAAGCTTCGCAACGCCGCTTCTTGACCGGCATTGACCTGGCGGTGACCGGACTGGTCCGGGTCCGTATTCAGAAACCGGTATGTGGGAAGGACAAAATTGGCCGACGCGCCGATTTTTTTCGCATAGTCCAGAAAATCTGAAACCCCGACTGTCGGCTCACGCGAATTGGTGTCTTTTCCCATAAAGTCCTGATTCAGCGCATTGGGATTTGCAAGGTCAAGGCGGGTTTCCGTTAGGGTGCCGCCCGGATAGCGCAGGTTGCCCAGACCGGTCTTTTCTGCAAAGGCAGCATATGGATCTGAGATGCTGCCGGCATCCTGGCCGCCGTCACGATCAAACAGAAAATTTGCGCCAAAATGAGCTTGAGAGATCGTGGTCCCGACATAGGCGGTCGATTTGCCAAGTCCGGGAAGATTGAGCATGCTCATGTCCACCTCCATTTGTTTCGATTACGCATCGACGACCACGTCCCATGTGCGGGCGTGTTCTGTTTTGGACGGGACTGCCCCATACAGGGGCAGACGATACTAAGGTGACTTGTAAACCGCGGCCCGCGACCGGGCCGCCACTTCGGGCGACTCTGTCAATGTGCACACCATGCCTGACCAAACTAAGGCCGTCCCTACATGGATAGCAAATGATTGATTCTCATTTTGCCCACCTTTTCATCAATTCGTTTTCATTTGCCTTGATCTGCATCAAGACCCTGGTGCCGGTCGTTGCCCAAGGTGACTTGACCGCGGCATCGGACCCGGGCCAGCACCGAAAGTGCAGGTCGTGCCGCCCCCGGACCAAAGCGTGGCCATGCGGGAACGTGGCCATGCGGGAACACGGGTACTTGCCTGTTCGCGCCTTGCGGTCTTGGTCCGGGCGGCAAGGCCCGAGGGGGATCTGGGCGCAACAAAAGGCTGTTGGGGTGTTGGCCAAGGCAAATCTGATGTATCGTTTTCAGACTGCACGACCCTGTCTTTTCAACCGGAAAGGCCCCCATGCCCGACAATTCCAGCCTCTTGCCCGCATCGGCCCCCTTTGCGCATTTTATGGAGTTTTTCTGCCTGCATGGCGCGCCATCGAACGCAGACGCCAACCCTGCTGTCAGCATCGTGGTGAACCACGGCTATGCCTTGGGCTATGCGCCCGACCGGGGCCAACCCCTGTGGGCCGCCTATCAGGTTGCCGCCGCCACCCGCGACCTTGATTTTGAGCGGCCCGAGTTCTTTTACGACAACCCCCGCCTGCCCGAAGACTGGCGCATCGGCACTCGCGGCTATGGTCGGTTGGATGGGGCAGGTTATGACCGTGGCCATATGGTGCCGAATTTCGCGATCAACACCCAGTTCGGCCGGGTGGCGCAGTTCGAGACGTTTTTCATGTCGAACATCGTACCGCAGCGCAGCAGCATGAACCGGGGCATCTGGAAAAACCTCGAACACGGGATCGTCAAGGCCTATGCCCCGATGAGGAAGCACGTCTGGGTGCTGACCGGGCCGGTCTTTGCCGCCGACCCGCCCGTGGTCACCCGCCCGAACGGCAGGAAGGTGCCGGTGCCCGAGGCTTTGTTTCTGATCATCGCCGACCCCGAACGCTATCCCTTCGACGATGCCGACAACCTGAACATCCTTGCCCTGCTGATCCCGCAGGATATCGCCACCACCAAGCCCGAGACGGCGCCAATCTCCTCGCTTCCGGAGATCGAGGCGCGGACCGGCCTCACCTTCTTTCCCCGGCTGTCAGCGCGCGACAAGGCCAAGCTCGTGAACCAGACCAGCCCCATGGTCTGGCCGTTCGAGGCGATCACCCCCGGCAACAGCGACCCCACCCCGCCCGGGTCCTGAGGGGCCAAAGCCTGGCCCCCGGCGGGATGAGCTTCCCTCCCCCCTTGTGGGGGAGGGAGAGGGTGGGGGGCTTCGGCAAGCCCCCCCGCCCCCGACCCCTCCCCGCCGGGGGGAGGGGAGGCGCTGCGGCCCTGGCGATGGGATTGGTCTGGTCGCCGTCACAGCCCCAGCGTGGTGGCGGCGCTTTCGATCCAATCGGTCACAAAGGCGTCGAACCGCGCGTCGGGTTGGCGTTTGGAAAGGGTGTCGGCCATCGGGTCGGGGGCGGAGATGCGGGCGGCGCTCAGTTCTTCCAGAACGGCATGACCGCAGAAGGGGACGTACACCTCGGAATAGCCGCCCTCATGCACCAGAACCAGCTTGCCGCCACACAGCCGGTCTGCCGCCTGCATCATCCTGCGGGTCATCTGGCGAAAGGTGTCGGCGGTGGCCAGCATACGGCCCAAGGGGTCTACCGCCGCCGCGTCGAACCCGCAGGCGACGACGATCACCTCGGGGCGAAAGCGGTCGAGTGCGGGCAGCACCACCCGGTCGATGGCGTGCAGATAGCCCTTGTGGCCAGTGCCGGGTGGCAAGGGCAGGTTAAGGTTGAAGCCCAGGCCTGCACCCGCGCCCCGCGCCTCCAGCCCGCCCGTGTCCATCGGATAGTTGCGGTCCTGGTGCAGGCTAAGGGTCAAGACCGAAGGGTCCTCCCAGAAGATCGCCTCGGTGCCGTTGCCGTGGTGCACATCCCAATCGACCACCGCCACGCGCCCCGCCAACCCCTCGGCCTGCGCCGCGCGGATCGCCACGGCGATGTTGTTCAACAAACAAAAGCCGTTCGGGAAATCACTGGTACAATGGTGCCCCGGCGGACGCGACAGGGCATAGGCGTTGGGCACGTCACCCTTCATGACCGCGCGCAGGGCCGCTGTCGCAAGACCCGCCGAAAGCGCCGCAATCTCATACCCGCCTCGCCCGAACGGGGTGCGCAGGCCAAGCTCACCCCCGCCCGCATCCGACAGGGCCTTGAAGGCGGAGAGGTAGCTTTCGGGATGCACGCGCAAAAGCTCGGCCCAGGTGGCGGGGTCGGCGCTGCGCGTGTCCAGATGGCGGGAAAGACCGGTCACTTCGACGAGGTTCTTCAACCGCCGCTTGGTTTCGGGATTTTCCGGCAGACCCCCGGCCAGGGGTTGCACCAGACCGCCGACCGGCAAGGTGAAGGCATAATTGCCGCCGCCATGCCAAAAGCAGCGTTCATCGGTGAAAAAGCCGGTGGTCATCGCGGACCCGCTCACGGCGACAGGCGGCCGAAAAAGTCAAGATCGGCCAGGGTGATCCATTCCGACAGGATGATGCCCGCGATCACCGCCCAGATCGGCGTGGCGATCAGGGTGGTCAGCCAGGCCTTCTTGCCGACAATCTCTTCGGCGGGGGCACCGGGGGGGGTGCCGGGCTCGACATGGTCGGCATCGGCCTGCGAGGTGTTGCGCAAGGGCAGGACGATGAAAAAGGTCATGAACCAGGTGACAGCGTAAAGGACGAAGGCAGCGGTGATGGTCATGCTTGTTCCAACTCGATCAGGCAGCCGTTGAAATCCTTGGGGTGGAGGAACAAAACCGGCTTTCCGTGCGCGCCGATCTTGGGCGTGGCCGGCCCCAGCACCCGCGCGCCCGAGGCCAAAAGCTGGTCGCGCGCGGCCAGGATGTCATCCACCTCGTAGCAGATATGGTGGATGCCGCCCGACGGGTTCTTTTCCAAAAACCCCGCGATCGGAGAGGCGTCGCCCAGGGGATGCAAAAGCTCGATCTTGGTGTTGGGCAGGTCGATGAAGATGACCGTCACGCCATGGTCCGGCTCGGGCTGGGGGGGGCCGACCTTGGCCCCAAGCGCGCCCTGATACTGGGCAGCGGCGGCCGCAAGATCAGGCACGGCAATGGCGACATGGTTCAGGCGTCCGATCATGGGCAGGCGTCCCCCTCAAGGCTTTGCCCCCCGGTTATGCGACCAGCCCGGCGCGAGTGCAAGGGTGGCCCCTGTCGCAGCCCCGGCCTTTACCGGCTGTTTACGGCTGGCGGCGCATGGTGCGGGCGTACCGTTGGATGCCAGCCCATGCCATTTCCGCCCGAAGTTCCCCGCCTGCAAGCCCAGACTTACAACCGCTTGCCCCTGCGTGGGGTGACGGTGCTGGTGGTGGATGACAGCCGCTTTGCCTGCGATGCCCTTCGGCTGATCCTGACCCGGGCCGGGGCGCGGCTCAAGCGGGCTGAAACCTTGGCGCAAGGCCGGCAGCATCTGCGCCGCGCGCCGCCGGATCTGGCGATTGTCGACATCGGTCTGCCGGACGGGCACGGCGACGGGCTGATCGCCGAGGTTGCGGCGCTGGGCCTGCCGGTCCTTGCCACCAGTGGCGACCCCGACGCGCGGTTGCCTGCCCTGCAGGCCGGGGCGGTGGCCTTTCTGGACAAGCCCTTGCCCTCGGTCCAGCGGCTGATCCGGCTGATCGCGCAACTGCTGCTGGGCGCCGGGGCGGACATGCCTGACCAGGCCCTCGCCCTGTCCGGCCAATGCGCCGACCCGCTGGCCTTGCGCGATGATCTGGCGCGGGCGGCGATGCTGGTCACCAGTCCTGCCGGGGCCGATGCCGGCTATGCCAACGGTTTTGTCCGTAGCCTTGCGCGCAATGCTGGCGACCCCGCATTGGAAGCGGCGGCGCTGCACGCCAGATCGGGCGGCGGGCAGGCCGCCCTGGCACGGATGCTGCACGAACGCCTTGCGGTGGTGACCTGCGTCACCTGACCGGCAGCCTAGCCCAAATGCCCCGTAAGGCCCGGATCGCTGGCCTGCCGCACCAGCCGGGTCAGGTCCGACAGCCGTTCGCGCTGCCGACCTTTGGCGTCGAAATTGGCCGGGTCCAACCAGACCGAAAACGCCTCACGCAGGCCAGGCCAGTCGCTGTCGGTCACGGCAAACCAGGCGGTGTCGCGGTTGCGGCCCTTGACGATCATGTGGTTGCGGAACACCCCCTCAAAGCTGAACCCCAGCCGCTGGGCTGCCCGCCGCGACGCCAGGTTCAGCGCGTCGCACTTCCATTCGTACCGCCGGTAGCCTGCGGCAAAGGCCCATTCCATCAGCAAAAACATCGCCTCGGTCGCGGCAACCCCGCGCTGCATCGCCGGCGCAAGGCAGATATGCCCGACCTCGATCGACCCCGCCTCGGGGGTGATGCGCAAATAGCTGGCGATGCCGCCACATTTGCCACTGGCCGCATCGCGCAGCACGAAAAAGCGCGGGTCCTCGCCGCCCTCCCGCTCGCGCGCCCAGCGGTGATAGGCCGAGGCCGAGGCGAAGGGCCCGTAAGGCATGTAGTCCCATAGGGCCTCATGACCCTGAAACGCGGCGTGCAGGTCAAAGGCATGCGCCTCGGCCTCCAGCGGTTCCAGCCGGACATGGCGGCCCGCCATCGCGTCGCGGTCCGGGCGGCAAGGGGGCAGCCAGCCCGGCACCGGTGTTCCAAGTCTTGCTTCTGCCATGCTTTTCCCCCTCAACCGCCCGTTGCAGGCTATGCCGCGCAAAGCCGCAGTTGCAAGAGTTCAGAGGATCAGGCCCGGCTCTGCCTCCATCCGAAGACCGGGGAAGACCGTGCTTTCCAACAGTCCGCGGTTCAACCCGTAAAGACCGCTTAGCGCCAAAGCCGCCCAGTCGCGCACATCCGACGTCGGCATAAGATCACGCCGGTCGTAAAGGTCTGCCTCGGAAAGACCTGGCCAACGCCCAAGCACCCGACCGCCCTTGACCGCGCCCCCGGCAAACACCATCGCGCCGCCGGTGCCGTGATCTGTGCCGCCCGTGCCGTTTTCGCGCAAGGTGCGGCCGAATTCCGTCATCGCAAGGACCACTGTCTTGCCCCAGACCTCGGCCCCAAGTCCGGTCTGCAACCGCAGGATCGCTTGCTGCAACTGGGCCAGCGGGCGCGCGATGCCCCGGGTCTGGCCCTTGTGCGTGTCCCAGCCGGTTTGTGAAAACGCCGCAATCCGCGCCGGACCGCGCAGCCGTTCCACCGCAAAGTCGACGATCGGATCGTCGGTTCCGCCGCCAAGGCCCGCATCTGCCAAGTCAAAAGCAGCAGCACCGGCGGCATGGAACAAGGGATCGGCGGCATAGACCTCGTTCAACAGATGCGCTGCGGCCGGGGTGATGCGCAAATCTTGATCCGGGGCCCAGCTTTGCGCCGGAGCTGATCCTTGCAGAACCGCCATCGCCTCGCGCCCAATGGCCCAGGCGGTCTCTGATCCCACGCCCGGCAGCACCTGCAACAGCCGGTTCAGCCAACCGTCGGTTTGCGCCCCGGGCAGAAGGTCGGTGCCGGTTCCCGCCTCCAGAAGGTCCTGCCCGTCGAAATGGCTGCGCTTGTTGCGGTAAGGGGTCGAGGTGGCATGGACGAACCCAAGCTGGCCCGCCTGCCACAGCGGCAAAAGCCCCACGAGGCCGGGATGCAGGGCGTAGAACCCGTCCAGATCGTGCGGCGAGGCGGCAAAACCCGGCCGCGCGGCGGCAAAGGCCGGGTCGCCCAAGGGCTGGATCACGTCCAGCCCATCCATCGCCCCGCGCAAAATGATGACCACCAACCGGTTGTCACCCAAGGCCGGAGAGGCCTCGGCCAAAGTCAGCGTGGTCAGCCAGGGATGCGCCGCCGCCGAGCAGCCAAGGACCCCGAGACCTTTCAGAAAATGCCTGCGCTCCATGGCCTTACCTCCGATTGAATTCGGGCGAGGCAAGGACCAGCCCCACCCCGTCGCGTGCCGATTCCGCCGCCGAAACCGCCCAGCGCAGCGTGTCGCCCGCCTGCGAGCCCAAGGCGCGCTCCAGAAAGGCGCGCGGGTCGGGCAAGGGGCGGGCCAGGCGTTCAGGGGCTGCCATCGCCCAGTCGATCCGCGCCGCAAGGCCTTGCGGCGTGATCCAGTCCGCCGCGGCTTCGGACCAGCCATCGGGACCTGGGGCTTGCTGGTAGGGCTGGCCCATCGCCTCCAGAGGCTTGAGAATCAACATTTGCACCGAGCGCAGGCCCGAAGTCAGCACCGTTTCGGGTGACACCTGCAGCGCGCGAAGTGCTGCGACCAAGAAATCATAAGGTTGGCGCACCTTTTGCGCCGTGGCTTCTGCCGCCAGGGGGTGCAGGACCAGCGTCTCGGTCACGGCCAGAAGATCGCCGCCCGTGTCGCGCCAGCGCGCCGCCAGCGCCTCGACCAGCGTGGGCGGCGGGTCATCGGCGACGAAATGCACCGCCAGTTTTCGGGCCAGATGTGCTGCGGTTTCCGGGCGAAGCGACAGATCCTCCAGCACCTGCAGCACAGGCTCGATACCACTGTCGCCATAGGTGACGCCCAGCACCGTCTCGGACCCGGGCTCGGCCTGGCCCTGGTCAAAGACAAAGCCCCGCCCAGTACGAATGGTCAGCCCGGTCAAAAGCTTGGCCAGTTCGCTGACATCGGTTTGCGTGTATCCGGCGGAAACACCCAGAGTGTGCAACTCAAGCAGTTCCCGCGCCAGGTTTTCGTTCAAACCCTTGTCGCGCCGCTTGCCCCGGCGCGAGCCCGGCCCGAAGGACGCTGCCTGATCCAGATAGACCAGCATGCCGGGATGCGTGATGACGGCTTGCAGCATGTCGGCAAAGCGCCCCGCCACATGCGGGCGGATTGCCGCGTCCTGCAACAGGCCCGGCAGCACACGCTCGATCTGGTTCCGGGGTGCCGTGGTGAAATGGTCGGCCCAGAAGGCCACCAGCCGTTCGCGCAACGGATCCGTCGACCCGATCGCCCGGGCAAAACCCGCCTGCAACCCGCGCAGCGCAAAGCCGTTCGCCTGACGCGCCAGCTTTGGCAGGGCCGCTTTGTCCTTTGCCCGACGTGCTTCCCGAACCTCGGTAAACAAGGGCCAAAGCTCGTCCAGGGTGAGGCCGGGCCAATCGGCCATCGCCTGGTCGGGGCCGGTCAGGCCCGCAAGCATCGCCTCCGGGCCAGCCCCGGCAGGCAGGCCATAGCCAAAGCGGATCGCGAAGCGTTCAGAGTCCATGGCCATCGCACCCTTCCTCCTGCTTGCCGTATCATACGCCAAGCGGACTGGGTTCCGTCGCGAAATGTCCGGCTCAGTTGTCCTTTGGCACCACGCGCAGGTTCAGATCGCGCAGCTGTTGAAGCGTGGGCTCTGAGGGGGCGTTCATCAGCATATCCTCGGCGCGCTGGTTCATCGGGAACATGATGACCTCGCGGATGTTCGGCTCATCCGCCAGAAGCATCACGATCCGGTCGATCCCCGCCGCACAGCCACCGTGGGGCGGCGCGCCATATTTGAACGCCTTGACCATCCCGCCAAAGCGCTTGTCCACCTCAGAGTTCGGATAGCCGGCCAGTTCAAAGGCCTTGTACATGATCTCGGGCTTGTGGTTGCGGATGCCGCCAGAGATCAGCTCATAGCCGTTGCAGGCAAGGTCATACTGGTAGGCATAGACGTCGAGCGGGTTGCCCTGCAGCGCCTGAAGCCCCCCCTGCGGCATGGAGAAGGGGTTGTGGGAAAAGTCGATCTTCCCGTCGTCGGTCTTTTCATACATCGGGAAATCGACGATCCAGGCGAACTTGAAACAGTCCTTTTCGGTCAGCCCAAGCTCCTCGCCGATCACATTGCGCGCCCGCCCCGCGATAGCCTCGAAGGCCTCCGGCTTGCCGCCGAGGAAGAAGGCCGCATCGCCCTTGTCAAGACCCAGCTTCAGCCGGATTTCCTCGGTCAGCATTGGACCGATATTCTTGGCGAGGGGCCCAGCGGCCTCCATCGAACCAAAATACAGTGAGTTCTTCCTGCTGGCATCATCTCGATCAATCGCGTCTCCTGATCTGAGCAGATTGCAGATTGTGATCACCTGATCCTTCTTTTCCCGGCTTTCGTCGTTTCCTAGCAGCTCCAAAATTGCCTTTAAGTGTTCCTCATCGATGGAAAGCGCCAAAATCCATTTGGCCAACACGCCATACAGGGGGTCGGGAGCACGTTCCCGCCAGAAGATATACCCCATCCCCGGCAGGCCCTGCTGTTGCGCAAAGGCATTCATCCGGTCGCAGAACTTGCGGCCCACGGGTTCGCCCGACGGCCCCTTCGGTGCAGGGATGGCGCGGACTTCGTTGCCCTCCTGCTCCAGCAGCTTCGCGAAGATCGCGAAGCCGGAGCCGCGGAAATGCTCGGACACATCCTGCATCTTGATCGGGTTGCGCAGGTCGGGCTTGTCGGAGCCATACCACTTCAACGCATCCCGATAGGCGATGCGGGTCCAGTCGGAATAGGTCTTCTTGCCCGGCGCGAATTCCTCGAAAATCCCCTGCACCACTGGCTGCACGGCGGCAAAGACATCTTCCTGCTCGACAAAGCTCATTTCGATATCAAGCTGGTAGAAGTCGGTCGGGCTGCGGTCGGCGCGGGGGTCCTCATCCCGAAAGCAGGGCGCGATCTGGAAATAGCGGTCGAACCCCGCCACCATGATCAGCTGCTTGAACTGCTGCGGTGCCTGCGGCAGGGCGTAGAACTTGCCTGGATGCAAACGCGAGGGCACCAGAAAATCCCGCGCGCCTTCGGGGCTGGAGGCGGTGATGATCGGCGTCTGGAACTCGTTGAAGCCCTGGTCCCACATCCGGTTGCGGATCGAGCGGACCACGTTCGACCGCAGCATCATGTTGCGGTGCAGCTTCTCGCGCCTGAGGTCGAGGAAGCGGTAGGTCAGCCGCGTCTCCTCGGGATAATCCACCTCACCAAAGACCGGCATCGGCAGCTCTTCCGCCGCGCCCAGCACGGTGAGGCCGGTCGCATAAACCTCGATCTCGCCGGTCGCAAGCTTGGGGTTCACCAGCGCCGCATCCCGCGCCTTCACCCGCCCGTCGATGCGCACCACCCATTCGGCGCGGACCTTTTCGATCTCGGCAAAGGCGGCGCTGTCACTATCGGCCAGGACTTGCGTGATCCCGTAGTGGTCGCGCAGATCGATGAACAGGACCCCGCCATGGTCGCGCACCCGGTGGACCCAGCCTGCCAGCCGCACCTCCTGGCCCACATGGGCAATGTTCAGGTCGGCGCAAGTGTGGCTGCGGTAGGCGTGCATATCCGTTCCCCTTTCGAGGGCTGTCATCGGTTTGCGCCGATACACCGCGCCCCGGCCCCCAAGTCAACCCCGCCGCCCCTCTTCTGTTTTCAAATATCCCCGCCGAAGGCACCCGGCCCAGCCGCAAGAGCCTCCGGCGGGGATATTTAAGAACAGAAGAAAGCGGGGATCAGGCCCCGCAGCGCATTGCCGACCCAAAGGCGGACATGGGGCAGGTCTTTGGCCAAAAGCACCTCTTCCGGACAGGCGAGTGCAGCACGCAACACGCCGGGGAGGAGGCCAGAGCTAAGGGGCGGTGTTCGCAGACCCTGCCCCCGGTCGAAAAAGACAGTGGTGATGCCGCCATCGCAAACCTCGCCGCGCTGGTTTTGCAACAGGACCTCGTCCATGCCGTCCGGCAGCGCAGCCCGCGCGCGATCATAGGCCCCGCGATTGGTGGATTTCACCCGCAGCCAGGGGTCGTCCGAGGCAAGGCGTTCGGCTGCCAAGCCCACGCGCCACAAGGGCGTGACGTGCGGTAGCGCGCTTGTTTGCCACTCTGCCCTGCCGGTTGCATCAAGGGTCAGGCGCAGGCGGGCGGGATGCTGTGGGCCTGTCGGCCGCAAAGCCGGACAGTTCCAGCCCAGAAGCGCCGCGCTCTGCCGCAATCTGGCCAGATGCAAGGGCCAGTGCGCAGCTGCATGGCCATCCCAAAGCATCGTTTCGATCAACTTCAGCCCCGGCTGACCGCCGCGTTCACGAAGCGCGCCTTCCATAACGCTTCCTCCCATTCCCCTGTCGCGGTTGACCCGTGCGTCAGGCCTCCGCCGACGTTCATCACAATATCCTGCCCGGTGACCGACAACGTGCGGATCGCGACCGAGAAATCGGCATCCCCGGTCGGTGACATCCACCCGACTGCGCCACAATAGACCCCGCGCGCGGCACTCTCGACCTCGCGGATGATCTCCATGGCGCGAATTTTCGGTGCTCCGGTCACGCTGCCACAGGGAAACAGCGCCCCGACCAGGCGCGGCAGCGTCGCAGGGTCGGCCAAGGTGCCTTCTATGGTCGAGGTCATCTGGTGCACAGTGGCATAGGTTTCCATCGCAAACAGTGCCGGAACCTTGACGCTGCCGATCCGCGCCAGACGGCTGATGTCGTTGCGCAGAAGGTCCACGATCATCAGGTTTTCGGCGCGGTCCTTTTCGCTGGCATGCAGCGCCGCCGCGATTGCCGCATCGCGGACCGGGTCGGGATCGCGCGGCGCGGTGCCCTTCATCGGGCGGGTGACGATCTTGCCGCTGCCCTGGCGGGCATCGACCTTGAAGAACAACTCGGGCGAGCGGGACACCACCACCGGCCCGACCCCAAGATCGACATAGGCACCGTGCCCCACCGCCCCGGTGCGGCGCAGCGCGCCGTAAAGCCCAAGCGGCGTGCCCGACACCAGCCTTGCTGTCATCGGAAAGGTCAGGTTGACCTGATAGCAATCGCCCGCCGCGATATAGCCGAACACCCGCGTGGCCGCGTTGGCATGGGCGCGGGGCCCGACCACTGGCCGAGGGGCGGTCATGGTGGTGGCCTGCCCCTCCTGAGCGGCGCGGGCCAAAGCGGCTTTTGCCGACTCGGGACCATCAAACACACCCAGGGCCAGCAACGGCCCGGGGCGCCGCCGGGGCATCCGCCGCGCCAGACGCGGCTCCAGCGCATAGCCTGCCTCGTAGGCCACATAGCCCGCAAGCCAGGCCCCGGCGGCGCGGGCGGCCTCGGCCTGGGCAAGCGCCGGGCGCAGTTCGGCCGCGGTGCGCGCCGTAATGACCAGGCGCGGGTCGGCGAACAATGCCGGCGCATCGCCAGGCCCATGTTCGACTAGGATCACCGCGCCCCCCCGCTTGCCGTCTGAAGGGTCGACATAGGCCGATCACAGGGCCGCTGCCAGCCGCATTTTCCCCCTTTCTGCCGCGAGACCGGCCTTTGAAGCCGATTTTCCACCTGCAAAAGGCTGGATGACGCATTCGAATCTTGCCTATTGATCAAATTCGCGCTTCCTTGATCCTGCGACCAAACGCCCACATTTTGTGGCGCAAGTATTGTGAACCACAACAAACGACCAACTCAGGGACAAGGGACACCAAAATGGCTGCCGACGACTATACCGAAAAAGCCAAGCATGAGGACTTGAAGGTCCTGCATGGCATGGGCTACGCGCAAGAGCTTTCACGCTCCATGTCGAAATTCTCGAACTTCGCGATCTCGTTTTCCATCATTTGCATCCTCTCTGGCGGGATCAACTCCTTCGCGCAGGCCATCTCATCGATCGGTGGCGCGGGGGCTGGCATCGGCTGGATCGTCGGCTGCATCCTGTCGGGCATGTTCGCACTGGCCATGGCACAGATCGCCTCGGCCTTTCCGACCGCAGGCGGGCTTTACCACTGGGCCTCGATCCTTGGGGGCCGCTTCTGGGGCTGGCTGACGGCCTGGCTGAACCTGCTGGGTCTGATCACCGTTCTGGGTGCCATCAACATCGGTACTGCCTATTTCTTTGCCGGAACCTTTGGCGGTCTGGTCGGCTTTACCGGGACCGACATGCAGGTGGTGGGCTTTGTCGCCGCCATCACCATCCTGCAGGCAATCCTGAACCATGTCGGCATCAAGGTGACCACCTTCCTGACCGACATCTCGGGCTATCTGATCTTTGCGACGACCGCGGTTCTGGTCATCGCCTGCCTGTATCTGGCGGCCACCTCGGCCACGGGCATCGACATCTCGCGGCTCTGGACCTTTACCAATTACTCCGGTGAGGCGGGCGGCAACGTGTTCCCGCAGTCGGACAACGTGGCCTACCTGTTCCTGCTGTGCCTCTTGCTGCCGGTCTACACGATCACCGGCTACGACGCCTCGGCACACACCTCTGAAGAAACCAAGAACGCCGCCATTGCAGTACCCAAGGGCATCGTGTCGGCGGTGCTGTGGTCGTCGCTGGTCGGCTGGGTCATGATCTGCGCGATCACCCTGGCGATCCCGGACATGGCGGTTGCGGCCGGCCAGGGCTGGACGATGTTCTACGAAACCATGAATGCGATCATGCCGGCGGGCCTGAAGACCGTTCTGTACGCTGGCATCCTGGCGGCACAGTTCCTGTGCGGCCTGGCCACCGTCACCTCGGCCAGCCGGATGCTCTTCGCGTTCAGCCGCGATGACGGCATGCCGGTCGGGTCCAAGGCGCTGGCGACGGTGTCGGCGTCCTACCGGACCCCGGTGAATGCGATCTGGACCTCGACCGTGCTGTGCATCCTCTATGTGGTGCTGGCGCTTTCCATCAAGGTGGACGGAACCTCGATCTATGTGATCGTCGTGAACTCTACCCTCGTGTTCCTGTTCCTGTCGTTCACCATCCCGCTGGTGGCGGCGATGCTGTCCTATGGCACCGCCAAATGGTCGACCCCTGGCCCCTGGGCCATGTCCGCCGGGCTTTACAAGCTGGTCACCGTGCTGGCGGTGGTCGGCATGGCGGTGATCCTGTTCATCGCCGTCGCGCCGCCGAACGAGCGGGTGCTTTACGTTGTCGCGGGCTTTATCGCGCTGGCGCTGATCCTTTGGGTCACGGTGGAAAACCGCCGCTTCGAAGGCCCGCCGACGGGTGAAAAGATTGCTGCCCGCAAGGCTGCTATTGCCGCTGCCGAAGCTGCGGTTGGCGAAAAGGCCTGACGCCTGCCATCACCAAAAGCCGGGCCGGGGGGAAACCTCCGGCCCGTTGCGTTCGCCCTTGCCGCCAGCGCCAAATTTCTTCGAAGAAATTTGCAAAATCCTTCAAAGGATTTTGGCCCCCCGCGCCCACGGCGTTTGCCCCTTGCACCCCCCCCTGCCCCGGCTATAACCCGGCCAGTTTTGCGTGAAGGATGGGGGCTGACATGCCGAAGCGGACCGATATCAAGTCGATCATGATCATCGGCGCCGGCCCCATCGTTATTGGGCAAGCGTGTGAGTTTGACTATTCCGGTGCCCAGGCCTGCAAGGCCATGCGCGAGGAAGGGTATCGGGTGATCCTGGTCAACTCAAACCCCGCGACCATCATGACCGATCCGGGGCTGGCGGACGCCACCTATATCGAGCCGATCACCCCGGAAGTCGTCGCCAAGATCATCGAAAAGGAACGCCCCGACGCGATTCTGCCGACGATGGGCGGGCAGACCGGCCTGAACACCGCGCTGGCGCTGGCCGACATGGGCGTGCTGGACAAGTTTGGGGTCGAACTGATCGGCGCGAAACGCGAAGCGATCGAGATGGCCGAGGACCGCAAGTTGTTCCGTGAGGCGATGGACCGCATCGGCCTGGAAAACCCCAAGGCCACGATCATCGCCGCCCCGAAACTGGCCAACGGCAAGTATGACATCGCCGCAGGTGTGGCCGAGGCGCTAGCCGCCATCGAATATGTCGGCCTGCCCGCGATCATTCGCCCCGCCTTTACCCTGGGTGGCACCGGCGGCGGGGTCGCCTACAACCGCGACGATTATGAGGCCATTGTGAAAAGCGGCCTTGAGGCCAGCCCGGTCGCGCAGGTGCTGGTCGACCAGTCGCTTCTGGGCTGGAAGGAGTTCGAGATGGAGGTCGTCCGCGACAAGGCGGACAACGCCATCATCGTCTGCGCCATCGAAAACATCGACCCGATGGGCGTCCATACCGGCGACAGCATCACTGTTGCCCCGGCCCTGACGCTGACCGACAAGGAATACCAGATCATGCGCAACGGCAGCATCGCCGTTCTGCGCGAAATCGGCGTCGAAACCGGCGGGTCAAACGTGCAATGGGCGATCAACCCGGCGGACGGCCGCATGGTGGTGATCGAGATGAACCCGCGCGTGTCGCGCTCCTCGGCCCTTGCGTCCAAGGCCACCGGCTTTCCCATCGCCAAGATCGCCGCCAAACTCGCCGTCGGCTACACCCTGGACGAGCTGGATAATGACATCACCAAGGTCACCCCGGCCAGCTTTGAACCCTCCATCGACTATGTCGTGACCAAGATCCCCCGTTTCGCGTTCGAGAAATTCCCCGGCTCGGAACCCAACCTCACCACCGCGATGAAATCGGTGGGTGAGGTGATGGCCATTGGTCGCACCATTCACGAGTCGCTGCAAAAGGCCCTTGCCAGCCTGGAGACCGGCCTGACCGGCTTTGACGAGATCGCCATTCCGGGCCTGGTGCCTCCCTCCCCCCTCGTGGGGGAGGGTCGGGGTGGGGGGGCACTGACCCCGGACGCCCGCGCCGCCATCTCCAAAGCCCTGTCCCAGGCCACCCCCGACCGCCTTCGCGTGATCGCCCAGGCCATGCGCCACGGGCTGACCAATGACGAGATCAACCAGATTACCGCATTCGATCCCTGGTTCCTCGCCCGCATCGGCGAGATCATCGATACCGAGGCGCAGGTCCGCAAGCAGGGGTTGCCCACCAACCCCGACGCCCTGCGCAAGCTCAAGATGATGGGCTTTACCGACGCGCGGCTGGCCAAACTGACCGGCCGCGACGAAGGCCAGGTCCGCCGCGCCCGCACAAGGCTTGGCGTCACCGCCGTCTTCAAGCGCATCGACACCTGCGCCGCCGAGTTCGAGGCCCAGACGCCCTACATGTATTCCACCTACGAGATGCCCGCGATGGGCGACGTGGAATGCGAAAGCCGCCCGACCAAGGCGAAGAAGGTCGTGATCCTTGGCGGTGGCCCGAACCGCATCGGCCAGGGGATCGAGTTCGATTATTGCTGCTGCCATGCCTGCTACGCCCTGACTGCGGCGGGCTATGAAACCATCATGGTCAACTGCAACCCCGAAACCGTCAGCACCGATTACGACACCTCGGATCGGTTGTACTTCGAACCGCTGACGCTGGAGCACGTCCTAGAAATCCTGCGGGTAGAGCAGGAAAACGGCACCCTGCACGGCGTCATCGTCCAGCTCGGCGGTCAGACGCCGCTGAAGCTTGCCAACGCCCTTCACGCCGAAGGCATCCCGATCCTTGGCACCACCCCCGACGCCATCGACCTGGCCGAGGACCGTGAGCGGTTCCAGGGGCTTTTGCACAAGCTGGGCCTCAAGCAGCCCCACAATGGCACGGCCCGCAGCCGGGATGAGGCGTTCGAGGTTGCCAAGGATGTGGGCTACCCCCTGGTCATCCGCCCCTCCTTCGTCCTTGGGGGCCGCGCGATGGAGATCATCCGCGACGACGCCCAGCTGGAACGCTATATCCGAACGGCTGTTCAGGTATCGGGTGACAGCCCGGTGCTCCTCGACAGCTACCTCTCTGGTGCCATCGAGGTTGACGTCGATGCGCTCAGCGACGGCAAGGCGGTGCATGTCGCAGGCATCATGGAACATATCGAAGAGGCGGGCGTCCATTCCGGCGACAGCGCCTGCTGCCTGCCGCCCCATTCGCTGACGCCCGACACCATCGCCGAACTGAAACGCCAGACCGTGCAGATGGCCCTGGCCCTCAACGTCGTCGGCCTGATGAACGTGCAATTCGCGATCAAGGACGGGGTGATCTATGTGCTGGAGGTGAACCCCCGCGCCAGCCGCACCGTGCCCTTTGTCGCCAAGGCGACCGACTCTGCCATCGCCTCTATCGCCGCGCGGCTAATGGCCGGAGAGCCCTTGTCAAACTTCCCCCTGCGCGCGCCCTACCCCGCCGGCGTCGGCCCCGACACGCCCCTGCCGCTGATGGACCCGATGACCCTCGCCGACCCGAACACGCCGTGGTTCAGCGTGAAGGAGGCCGTGCTGCCCTTCGCCCGCTTCCCCGGCGTCGACCCGGTCCTGGGCCCGGAAATGCGGTCAACAGGAGAGGTGATGGGCTGGGACCGCACCTTTGCGCTCGCCTTTCTCAAGGCGCAGATGGGGGCGGGCACTGTGCTGCCCGACACCGGCCGCGTGTTCCTGTCGATCAAGGACATGGACAAGACCCCGGCGCTGGCTGCGGCGATGCGCGACCTGGTCGCGATGGGATTCGAGATCGTCGCCACCAGGGGCACAGGTGCATGGCTGGCGACCGAGGCAATCCCCGCGACCTTGGTCAACAAGGTCTATGAAGGCCGCCCGAACATCGTCGACAGGTTGAAGAACGACGACATCGCCCTGGTGATGAACACGACCGAGGGCACCCAGGCCGTCAGCGACAGCCGGGACATCCGCCGCGTGGCGCTGATGGACAAGATTCCCTACTTCACGACCGCCGCGGCGAGTATTGCCGTGGTGGCGGCGATGAAGGCGCAGGGCGAGGGGTATGGGGTGCGGACGTTGCAGGGTTAAATCACTCCTGATTTCTTTCGCCTTCTAGCGCATTTTGCCTGAGCCTCGCTTGATAGCCATGGACACGCCCAACAATTGACTTGTTTGAAGGCAAACACTTTTCTTGTATGTCACTCAGAGGGTAATATGAAACTTCAAGTTCTGCTTATTCCTATGCTGCTCGTTGGTTGCGTCGCCCCAATGGTATCGGATTTCAACGGTTCATCCGTAAAAATTGTTGAGGAATTCGGGGGTATGAAACCAACTCCTGCCACGGCTGAAGAAGCCAAGCGTATTTGTGGCAAAGTTGGAAAGACCTCTGAGTACGCCTCTACTCGCAGCCTGCCTAACTATCAGACTGAGTATCTATATCTCTGCCTGTAGTTTCACGAGATGGACTCGCCAGTAAGCGGGTCCGGTCTCACCCCGGCCGCCCCTCCAAAAACGCCACCGCACGCTCTGGGTCGCCACTTTTACCGCGCTCGGCAAAGAACTCTGCCGCCCCGCGCGCGCGGATGTTTTCGGCGAGCGTCAGCGCGATGTACTGGTTGACCGACACGCCATCCTTGGCGGCGAAATCCTCGGCGGCTTTCTTCAGCAACCGGGACAGATTGAGCGAGACGCGGGCTTTCATGTCGCGAGGGGATTCGAGATCGTCGCCACCAGGGGCACAGGTGCATGGCTGGCGACCGAGGCAATCCCCGCGACCTTGGTCAACAAGGTCTATGAAGGCCGCCCGAACATCGTCGACAGGTTGAAGAACGACGACATCGCCCTGGTGATGAACACGACCGAGGGCACCCAGGCCGTCAGCGACAGCCGGGACATCCGGCGCGTGGCGCTGATGGACAAGATTCCCTACTTCACGACCGCCGCCGCCAGCATCGCCACGGTCGCCGCGATGAAGGCCCGCGGCGAAGGGTATGGCGTCCGCACCCTTCAGGGCTGACCGGGCAGGGTGACGACACCCGGGGCGCTTCGCCACGACCAGCGGCTTTGCGGTCATCCTGCCCGCCTCAGGGGCAACCGAAATCGGCTTGGGCCCCCAGAAGGATCGTCAGGACTTTCGGTGCCATGGCGGTCAGGAAACCCAGACGGGACCGCAGCCGGGGGGCGTCGCCATTCGGAACCCTAGATCAGGTCCAACGCCAAACGGCAAAGCTTGCCAAGGGCCTGCCGATCGCAGCGAAAGCTGGCCGTGGTCTGGCCGTCAAGTGCCACCACGGTCAGCGTATCTTGCCCGTCGGCGGGCGTCATGACGATCATCAGCCTGTCCCCAATCGCAGTCGAAGCCGCCTTGTACCAGGATTGAAGCGCTCCGGTCCCCAGATCGCTGCTGAAGGTGTCGGCGGCGAAGGGTTCCGGAAGCGCGGCGTGCCCTGCAACAGAGTGGATCACCACATCCTGAACGACGTCGCGGCCCCTGGCCAAAACGGCCAGCGGCAGTGAGGCGGGGTCAACCTTCTGCGACTGCGCGGCTGCCGCAGGATTTGCCGACATCGCGGCAGGAGCGTCAGGGCCGCTGTCCGCCGTGACCGGGTCACCTGCACCCGGCTCGCTGCCTTGCCGGGCCACCGGGCGCAGGGCGGCCCTATAAGCGGTCTCGTCGAACAGCACATCCCGCAACGCCAGACCGCCCTGATCGGCGAACACACCCGAGATCGGACTTTCCTTCACGACGACATCCACCGCCCGCAGGCAGAAGTCGGAAAGGCGGCTGACCAGCGCAACAGCCGCTTCTGCGGATGCGGACTCGTAGCGGAAATCAAAAGTTATCGCCTCGACGTCGGGCGTCTTGAACTGGGCGGCCATGACCCGACCGTTGGCGATGACGATCCGGACCAAGCCAGTTTCGGACGACAAGACCACTTCATTTGGATCAAGAACCAAGGCAAGCCGGTCAAACACGATCTGGCGTCGCGCTTCTGGCGCGGTCAAGCCGCTGACGACCAGGGCAGAGGTACGCTTGGACACATGCCGATGCCGTCGGCCATGCGGTTCAGGATGCGGACGGCTGATCAACTCACGGGTATCCGGTACAGACTTGTGGGACTGAAGCGGGTTTCGCAAGCGCCCCTGCCCAGCACACGCTTGCGGGTCGCCCCAAGCCAAGGTGTCGCACGGAAGGGATAGCGTGGCAAGGTTCAGACCTGCTCGGCAAACGTCTCGACCACCATCCGCGACTTGGACAGAACCATGCCGATGTTCGCCGCCTTGCGACAGACAAAGCACAGGACGTGGTCCGGATTCTTCTTCGTGCGCAGAAAGACGTGCAACAGATTGTCCGAGAAAACAAAAATTTCCTTGAAGTAGTGATTTGAAGAATCTCGGTCATCGCCACGCGCCGCGCGGAAGTGGCTTTCGATCAAGGCGACATTCGGACCCTGAAACAGGTCTGCGGTGGTCGCTGCCACCATGTCGAGAACCGGCTGTGGATGCGTGTCCACGGTGCGAACACCCAAAAGCATCCCCGAACCGATGTCGATATAGGCAGCGGCCAGGCAGTCGGGTACCGCGCTCATCGACTCGGTCAGAAGTTTATCAAGCGACATGTCTCATTCCTCCGGGTGTGACTTTACGGCCAAGCTCTTGGCCAACGGTCAGATCATTTGCAAACCACGCCGAGCGAGAGAGCGTTTGGGCTACCAAGCCTCTGGCCCGTTCCACCTTTGGTTGAATAGCTTAATGTGGCTTCGTTGTGACGCAAATTTGGTTTAATCAGGCGACGTTGCGCGGGACAAGACAAAGGCCGTCAACATTCCGGGAAGCGGGCGGCTGGGCCGTGAGGCCTGCGCCCCATTCGACAAGAACGGGTTTCGACCTGCCCCGCCCCCTGCCAGCCTTTGGGTCATCCGTCGGGCGGCTTTGACATGGGGTGGGCAGTATGACTACATCCGCAAAGCCAAAGACCCAGCAGCCCGTGGGGGTTGCCCCCCAAGCCCGCCCTGCGGCTTCATCCTGAAAAGAGGCCTTCGATGACCAAGTTCAAGCCTGCCCCCTGGCCCCGGAAACTGCGCAGCCAGGAATGGTTCGCGGGCAGCTCGAAGGACGCGATCTATCACCGGTCATGGATGAAGAACCAGGGCCTGCCCGCCGATCTGTTTGACGGTCGCCCGGTGATCGGAATTCTGAACACCTTCAGCGAGTTGAACCCCTGCAACGCCCATTTGAACGACCTTGCCGAACGGGTAAAGCACGGCGTCTACGAGGCGGGCGGCTTTCCGGTCATCGTGCCGGTCTTTTCCGTCTCCGAATCCGGTTTCCGCCCCACCGCGATGATGTTTCGCAACCTTGCCGCCATGGCGGTTGAGGAGACCATTCGTGGCCAGCAGATGGATGGCGTCGTCTGTCTGGTTGGCTGCGACAAGACCACGCCCTCGCTTCTGATGGGCGCGGCTTCGGTCGATCTGCCGACGATCATGGTCAGCGGCGGGCCAATGTTGAACGGCTATTTCCGGGGGGAGCGGGTCGGCTCTGGCACCCATCTGTGGAAGTTCAGTGAGGCGGTAAAGGCCGGTGAGATGACCGCCGAGGAGTTTGTCGAAGCCGAAGCCTCCATGTCCCGCAGCCCTGGGTCCTGCAACACCATGGGCACGGCCTCCACGATGGCAAGCATGGTCGAGGCGCTGGGGATGACCCTTTCTGGCAATGCTGCAATCCCGGCGGTGGACAGTCGGCGTCGGGTGATGGCGCATCTGACCGGGCGGCGCATCGTGCAGATGGTCAAGGATGATCTGAAGCCGTCCGACATCCTGACCCGCGACGCCTTCATGAACGCGATCCGCACCAATGCGGCCATCGGTGGCAGCACCAACGCGGTGATCCACCTTCTGGCCATCGCGGGGCGGGTCGGTATACCCCTCACGCTAAACGACTGGGACGAATGGGGGCGCAATGTGCCGACCATCGTCAACCTGATGCCCTCGGGCAAATATCTGATGGAAGAGTTTTTCTATGCCGGCGGCCTGCCTGCGGTGATCAAGCGGCTGGGCGAGGCGGGGCTTTTGGCGCGTGAGGCGCTGACCGTTTCGGGCACCGGCATCTGGGACGATGTCCAGCCCGCCCGCATCGACAATGACGACGTGATCCTGCCCGCCGACAAGGCGCTCACGCAGTCGGGTGGCATTGTCGTGGTCAAGGGCAACCTGGCCCCGGATGGCGCGGTCCTGAAACCCTCGGCCGCCAGCCCACATCTGATGCAGCACCGGGGCCGCGCCGTGGTGTTCGAAGACATTGACGACTACAAGGCCCGGATCAACGACGAGGGCCTCGATATTGACGAGACCTGCGTCATGGTCCTGAAGAACTGCGGTCCCCGCGGATATCCCGGCATGGCAGAGGTTGGCAACATGGGCCTGCCGCCCAAGGTGCTGCGCAAGGGGATCACCGACATGGTGCGGATCAGTGATGCGCGGATGTCGGGCACCGCTTATGGGACCGTGGTCCTGCATACCAGCCCCGAGGCTGCGCGGGGTGGCCCCCTGGCCGTGGTGCGGTCAGGCGACTTCATCGAGCTCGATGTGGCGGGCCGCCGCCTGCATCTGGATATCCCCGAGGCGGAACTGCAAGCCCGCCTTGCCGCCTGGAAACCGCCCGTGGCCCCGCCGACCAGCGGCTATGCGAAACTGTACCACGACCATGTCGAGGGTGCCGACAAGGGTGCGGACATGGATTTCCTGATCGGCTGCCGGGGCAATGCTGTGGCGCGGGAAAGCCACTGATGGCTCCGCGCGCGGTCTGCCTGGTGGGCATCGGGAAAATTGCCCTGGATCAGCATGTCCCGGCGCTGGCGGCCAGCGATGCCTTCACCTTGGCCTGCACGGTTTCGCGCAAAGGCAGCGTGCCGGTCGTGCCCGCCTATACCAGCCTTGACGAGGCCCTTGCCGCGCATCCCGAGGTAGAGGTGATCTCGTTGTGCCTGCCACCTGTGCCACGGTTTGACGCCGCCGCAGCCGCCCTCATGGCCGGGCGGCATGTCATGTTGGAAAAGCCGCCGGGTGCGACGTTGGCCGAGGTGCATGCCCTGCAGGCGATGGCTTCCGACCGGGGCCTGACGCTGTTTGCCACCTGGCACAGCCGGATGGCCCGTGCCGTGGCCCCCGCCAAGGCCTGGCTTCAAGCCAAGACCGTCACCAGCGCCCATATCACCTGGCGCGAGGACGTGCGCAAATGGCATCCTGGTCAGGATTGGGTGTTTGAGCCCGGCGGCATGGGCGTCTTTGATCCCGGCATCAACGCCCTGTCGATCCTGACCGAGGTTCTGCCCGCGCCGGTCCACCTGACTGCCGCGACCCTGAGCTTTCCGGCCAACCGCCAGACCCCGATCGCGGCAGCGCTGACATTTAGCGGCGGGGTCACCGCAGATTTCGACTGGCGGCAGACCGGCCCGCAGACCTGGGACATCGAGATTTCCACGCCGGACGGCCAGCTTGCCCTGCGCATGGGCGGCAATGTGCTGGAGATCGACGGCCAGCCGGTCACCGGCAAGGCTGACATCATGGGCGAATACCCCGCCCTTTATGCCCGGATGGCCGACCTTGTGCACAGCGGCACCTCGGAGGTTGACCTCGCCCCGATGGTCCATGTCGCCGATGCGATGACGCTGGGCAGGCGGCTCCAGATCGAGGCTTTCGACTTCTAGCACCGCTCTCGGGCCCCAAAATTTTTCGCCGAAAAATTTTGGGCTTGCCCTAGCCCCGCGCCAGATCCTCCAACAGCCGCGCCACGCCCTCGGCCCCGGGGTCGTTGTGACCGGCCAGCTTGTCGGCGGCCAGATAGGCGGCGCGGCCAGCCTTGGCGCGGGTCATCCCGGCGGTGGCATCAGCCCCGGCGCGGGCAGCCTTGGCAGCCGCCGCAAGTCCTTCGGGCAGCGCCGCCAAAGCGGGGGCCAGTGCGTCGATCATCGTGCGGTCACCGGGTGCCGCCCCGCCAACCTGCATCACCCGGTCAAGCCCCGCCGCCAGCGCGCCGATCCAGGTCTTGCCGCTGGCGCTGGCATCCCCGGCGGCGGCAAAGAAGATCGCCAAGAGCACCCCGGAGGATCCGCCCATGGTCTGCGAAAGCTCCATCCCGATGGCGCGGTACAGCTGCGTCGGATCGGCCAGCGGCAGCCGGTCAAGCGCGGCATGCAGCGCCCGCGCCGCCCCGGCCAGCGTGGAGCCGGTATCGCCGTCCCCCGATTTCGCATCCAAGAGGTTCAGATCGGCCTCGCAGGCAATCAGCGCGGTGCAGCAGCGGTCCACCAGCGCGCGGCGACCGGGATGGGCCGATGGCACGGCGGGGATCGGGGCCAGCCCATCGGGCAGCGGCCGGACCGTGACCCCCCCAAAGGGCGCCAACCCCGGCCAGGCATGCGGCGCCACCGCTGCTGCAAGCCCGGCGATCCGCGCGGCATCCACCGCCATCAGCGACACCGAAAACCCATGCATATCAAGCGAGGTCATCAGCGCCGCCGGGCCGATCATCCATTTCACCCGCGCGCCAAGCTCGGACCGGGCAAGCTCTTCGGCCAGAACCGACATCTCCAGCGGCGTCGTGCCACCAAGGTTGTTCAGAAGGGCCACATGATCTCCCGGCCCGACATGCGGCATCAGCTTGTCCGCGACCATGGCCATGGCCGACCGCGCGCCGGTGAAGTCCACCTGTTCGATCCCGGCCTCGCCATGGATGCCAAGGCCAAGCTCGGCCTTTCCGGCACCGATCCGGTCCTCTTTCGGGCTGCCGGGGACGGTGCAGGTATCCAGGCTCATCCCGATGGAGACGACGTCCCTGATCACGCCCTGCGCGGCAGCGGTCACGGCGTCAAGGTCGGCCCCGGCCTCGGCCAAGGCCCCGGCGATCTTGTGGACAAAGAGGGTTCCCGCCACCCCGCGCGCCTGCGGCAGGTCGGGCAAAGCAATGTCGTCGTCCACAATGACCATCGACACTTTAAGGCCAAAGGCCCGCGCCCGTTCGGCGGCCAGACCAAAGTTGAGCCGGTCGCCGGTATAGTTCTTGACGATCAACAGGCAGCCCGCCTTGCCGGTCACCGCCAGGATCCCCGCCAGCACCGCATCGACGGAAGGTGAGGCAAAGACATCGCCACAAACCGCCGCCGTCAGCAGGCCTTGGCCGACAAAACCGGCGTGGCTTGGTTCGTGCCCCGACCCGCCGCCCGACACCAGCGCCACGCGTGAACGGTCCCAGTCGGTGCGGACCACGACCTTGATATGCGGATAACCGTCCAGCCGCGCCAACCCGCCGCCGCTGGTGCGCAAAAAGCCGTCAATCGCCTCGGTGACCAGGCTTTCGCGCGTGTTGATGAATTGTTGCATGGGACTGGCCTTTCAGATGCGGGTGCCGCTGGCATCGAACCACAAGGGGCTCTGCGGACGGATCAACAGGGTTTCACCCGGTTTCAGGGCGGTATGCGGCTCGGTCAGGGTGATCAGGGCATGGGCCCCCAGCGTCAGGTGCAGCCGGGTCTGGTCGCCCAGATGTTCGACGCGGGTGATCGTTGCGGGCTGACCCTCACCGGTGCCGATGTGTTCGGGCCGAAGGCCGATCTGTGTGGCATCGGGCGGCGCGCCGGGAAAGGCATCGGCGGGAAGAAGGTTGATCCGCGGCTGCCCGAGGCGCGAGGCGACATAGGTCGAAACCGGAGCCTCGTAAATCTCGCGCGGGGTGCCGAACTGCACCAGACGGCCCTGATCCAGCACACCGACATGGGTGGCCATGGTCATCGCTTCGATCTGGTCATGGGTGACATAAAGGAAGGTCGCGCCTAGTTCGGCATGGATGCGCTTCAGCTCGATCCTCAGATCGGCGCGGAGTTTTGCGTCCAGGCTGCTCAGGGGTTCGTCCATCAGGTAAATGCGCGGGTTCCGCACCAAAGCCCGCCCAATCGACACGCGCTGCATCTCGCCCCCCGAAAGCGCGGTGGCCTTGTTGTCCAGCTTGTGGGGGATGCGCAGGACCTTGGCCACCTCTTGCACCCTTGCCGCAATCGCGGCCTCATCCAGCGCGATCATGGGAGAGCGCAGCGGGAAGGCGAGGTTTTCCCGGACCGTCAGATGCGGGTAAAGCGAGTATTGCTGGAAGACCATCGCGACATCGCGCTGGGCGGGCGTGTCGCGCAGCACCGAAGCCCCGGCAATCGCGATATCTCCGGCGTCAGGCACATCCAGGCCCGCGATCAGGCGCAGGGTGGTGGTCTTGCCCGCACCGGTCGGGCCCAAGAGAACGACAAAGGCACCGTCGGGAATGGTCATGTGGACATCCGACAGCGCCAGCGTCGCCCCGTAGGATTTTGTCAGGCCGGAAAGGGTAATCTCAGCCATGGAACACCCCGGCATTGGCGGCGGTGCGCAGGGCGCGGCCGCTGGTGGCATCAAACAGCGACAGCCGCGCTGCAGCCAGGGCAAGCCCGGTCTGGTCCCCCACCCGCGCCACCTGGCCCGCAGGCGCGCGCGCCTTGACCGTGCCATGCGGGGTAGAGAGGGTGATGATCTGGGTGGTACCAAGATATTCCGCCGCCTCGATCCGACCCTTGAGGGGGGCTGCATCCGACAGCGTCACATGTTCGGGGCGCACGCCAAGCACCAGCTTGCCCTTGGCGCCTTCCTGCAACTGGGGCAGCGGGGTGGGGGTTCCGGCAAGGCTGACACTTTTCGCGCCAGGCTCGGCCTGGCCTTCGAAGCTTAGGAAATTCATCGCCGGGCTGCCGATGAAATCAGCCACAAACAGGGTCGCGGGATGGTCGTAGATGTCCTGCGGCGTGCCGAATTGTTCGACGACCCCATGGTTCATCACCACGATCTTGTCGCCCATCTGCATCGCCTCGAGCTGGTCATGGGTGACATAGACGGTGGTGGCGTGCATCCGGTCGTGCAGCGCGCGCAGCTCTTCGGCCATGACCTCACGGAACTCGGCGTCAAGGGCACCCAGCGGTTCGTCCATCATGAATGCCTTGGGGTTCCTGACAATCGCGCGGCCAAGGGCCACCCGCTGCCGGTCGCCGCCCGAAAGCCCGCCCACGCCCTTGTCCAGAAGATGCCCGATCTGCAGGATGCGCGCGACCTCGGCGACCTTGGCCGTGACTTCGGCCCGTGGCAGGCCCTGACTGACCAGGGGATAGGCGATGTTCTTCCTGACCGTCATATGCGGGTAAAGCGCGAACATCTGGAACACCATGGCGATGTCGCGCTGACTGGCCGGGCGCTGGGACACATCCTCGCCATCGATCAGAATCTCGCCCGATGTGGGCAGTTCCAGCCCCGCGATCATCCGCAAGGTGGTGGTCTTGCCGCAGCCCGACGGGCCGAGGAGCATGAAGAACTCACCGTCCTTGATGGTGAAGGACGACCCCTTGACCGCCGTAAACGCGCCAAATTCCTTGCGCAGGTTCCTGATGACGATGTCGGCCAAGGCTTACTCCGGAAAATGGCTGGTGATGATGAACATCACCGTGCCGATCAGGGTGACGACAAAGCTGTAGGTATAGGCCCACAGGAAAAACGGCTGCATCAGCATGACGACGCCAAGCGCGATCAGGACGGTGGCAAGGTTCTCCCAAGGGCCGCGGCGCAGGCGCAGCAGGCCGTTAACAAAGGACATGGCAATCCCCTCCCGCAGCCGAAAAATTCTCGGCGAAAACTTTTCTGGTCCCGGCGCCGGTCATTTGCGCACCGCGCCAAAGGTGATCCCGCGCAAGAGATGCTTGCGCAACAGGATGGTGAAGACCATCACCGGCAGCAGGAACAACGTCGCCCCGGCGGCCACGGCAGGCCAGTCCTGACCGCCGACCCCGATGATCGTGGGAATGAACGGCGGCGCTGTTTGTGCGTTGCCGGAGGTCAGAAGCACCGCAAAGGCATATTCGTTCCAGGCAAAGATCAGGCAGAAGATCGCGGTACTGGCGATGCCGGTGGCGGCTTGCGGCAGCACGACTTTGCGAAACGCCTGAAACCTGGTGTAGCCGTCGATCAGCGCCGCCTCTTCGTATTCGCGCGGGATTTCGTCGATGAACCCCTTCAAGAGCCAGACGGCAAGGCTGATGTTCACCCCGGTATAAAGCAGGATCATCCCCAGATGGGTGTCCGACAAATTAAGCTCGCGGAACATCAGGTAGATCGGGATCGCAACGGCAATCGGCGGCATCATCCGTGTGGAGAGGATGAAGAACAGAAGATCGTCCTTCAACGGCACCCGGAAACGGCTGAAGGCATAGGCGGCCAGCGTGCCCAGAAAGATCGACAGGAAGGTCGAGCCGAAGCCGATGATGACCGAATTCAGGAACCGCTCACCAAAGCGGCTGGGCCCGGCGATGACCATCCCGTCTTCTCGAACGATCTCGTCATACCAGGTCTCGGCCGGGGGGAGGGCGGCGAAATCCTCGGCCGCGATGCGGGTGCGGGTGGTGAAGAGGTTGACGTACCCCTCAAGGCTGGGCTCGAAAATCACCTTTGGCGGGTAGGAAATGCTGTCCGGGCCGGTCTTGAAGCCCGTCGAGATGATCCAGACCAGCGGCAAAAGGGTGATGAAAGTGTAAAGGACGACCAGGGCGCCTGCGACCCATTTCGACAGTTTTGAGGGTTCGGTGACGGAATAGGCGCTCATGATCGATCTTTCTTCTGGCGTCGGGCAGGGCGCCCCCCCTCCCCAACCCTCCCCCACGCGGGGGGAGGGAGGCGCCAGACCTCGGGCGTCAGGTGCGGGCGGTTGGGCCGTGTACCCCCCCTCCCCCCGGTGGGGAGGGGATGGGGGTGGGGGGCTGGTCGGGAATGGTGCGCCATCACCGTTCCTTCACCTTGTTTAGGGCCTTCACGTAGATCGAAGCCAGACCGAAGACGGTGACGAACAGGATGATCGCATAGGCGCTGGAATAGCCCGTTCGCCATTTCTCGAACGCCTCGCGCTTGAGGTCGATCGAGGTCAGCAGGGTTTCATTCCCCGGCCCGCCGCCGGTGAGGAGGGTGACCATGTCGAACATCTTGAAATTCTCGATCCCGCGAAAGAGGACCGCCAACATCAGGAACGGCAGCACCATCGGCACCGTCAGCGTCCAGAACTGCCGCCATTTGGAGGCGCGGTCAACCTCGGCCGCCTCATAGATGTAATCGGGGATCGACCGCAGACCGGCCAAACAGATCAGCATGACAAAGGGCGTCCACATCCAGGTGTCGACAATAATGATCGACCAGGGGGCCAGCCCACCGGGGCCAAGCATTGAAAAGCTTGAAGCGGTGATCGGCTCAAACCCCGGGAAGATGCCGATCGCCCCGAAGGCAGAGTCGAGGCCACCGGTCACAGCCTCGACTGCATAGTTCACCAGGCCGATCTGCGGTTGGTAGAGGAATGTCCAGAAGTTGCCGACCACGGCAGGCGACAGCATCATCGGCAAGACGATCAGCGTCGTCAAAAGGTCGTTGCCCTTGAACTTGCGATTGATCAGCCAGGCGAGGGTGAAGCCAAGGATCACCTGCAGCACGATGGTCCAGACGAGGAAATGTGCCGTGGTCTGCATGCTCTGCCAGATGCCGTCATCGGTCAGGACGCGTTCGTAATTGCGAAAGAACGGTTCGACCCATTCGATCTCGCGGTCGGGCTTGTTGACCGCATAATTCGTGAAGGAAAGATAGACCGTCCAGATCAGCGGAAAGATGTTGATCGCCAACAAGAGAAAGATCGTCGGGCCGACGAAGATCCAGGCGATGGCCCGGTCCGACAGGCCGCGCAGTCTGCGTGCAACCGGGGCTGGCGTGGCCTTGGCGGCGATCTCGATTGGGTTTGGCATGACTTGATCCCATGGGGCAACCGGGGGCGTCCTGCCCCTTTGCCCTGGCCCGCTTCGCGGTTGCGAAGGTGGCGTCGCGGTTGCTGGCAATCCCCCCTCTCAGAACGAGAGGGGGGATCGATCTGTGCTTAAAGCTTGCCTTCGTCCTCGAAGACTTCGGTCCAGTCGGCGATCAGACCATCCAGAGCCTCTTGCGCGGTGCCCTGGTCGGCGACCACATAGTTGTGGATCCGCTCCTGCATCGCGATCAGAAGCGAGGCATAGGCCGGCTCCTGCCAGAAGTCCTGGACCCCTGCCATCGCCTGCAGGAAGTCTGCACCGAACGGCGTTGCGGTCAGGAAGGCCGGGTCATCCAGCACCGCCTTGTGGCAGGAATAGCCGCCTGCCGCCGACCACTTCTTCTGCACTTCGGGGTCGGCGAACCACTTGATGTAGGCCAGCGCCCCATCGACGTTGTCCGAATAGCTGACGACCGAGATGCCCTGACCGCCCAGCGTGGAAGCGGCAACGTTCTGCCCCGGGTTCACGAAGAAGTCGATCTTGTCGCCCCCCACGGTCGGGTCTGCATAAAGACCCGGGAAGAAGGCGAACCAGTTCATCGCCATCGCCACCTGACCGGATTTGAAGGCGTCAAGCGACTGTTCCATGTAGGCGTTGTCGTAGCCGGGCGGGGTGCCAGTCTGGTAGAGGGTCTTGTAGAACTCCAGCGCTTCGACGGCTTCGGGCGAGTTTACCGCGCCTTCCATGTCGTAAGCACCGGGGGTGTTTTCATACTTGAAGCCCCAGGCGTACAGGGCACCGGTGACACCCATGGTGATGCCTTCGGACCCACGTTCCGTGAAGATCGAAGCGCCGTAGACGGTCTTGCCGTCAATCTCCATGCCCTGGAAGAACTGGGCGATTTCCAGGAGTTCCTTCTGGGTCTGCGGTTCGGCCAGATCGCGTCCGTACTTTTCCTTGAAGGCGGCCTGAATTTCCTGACGGGCGAACCAGTCCTTGCGGTAGAACCAGCCGTTCGCATCGCCCATGGCGGGCAGCGCATAGTAGTTCGGCGTGCCCTTCGGCCAGGTCGAATAGGCGTAGACCGTCGCCGGGGCGAAGTCGTCCATGCTGATCGCGTTGGCGTCGAAGAAGTCGTTCAGCTTGATGTAATGGCCGTTTTCAGCCCCGCCGCCGATCCACTGGCTGTCGCCGATGAGAAGGTCGCACAGTTGGCCGCCCGAGTTCAGCTCGTTCAGCATGCGGTCGGCGAAGTTCGGCCAAGGAATGAACTCGAAGTTCATCTTGATGCCGGACTGGGTCTCAAAGTCTTTCGACAGTTCGACCAGCGCGTTCGCCGGGTCCCAGGCGGCCCAGCAAAGGGTCAGTTCATTGGCCTGCGCATTGGCCTGGGCACCCCAGACAAGCGCAAGCGCCGCCGTCGCGGCGAGCGTTTTCCGTGTCATTCATTCCTCCCAACGTGGTTGTTGCGGACCCGTGCTGATGCCGGGCCTTCTTGAATTACCTTACGATAGGCAGAGCAACGGTCCCCTGTAAAGTGTTTTTGAGGTGCGTACCTCAGATTCAGGAAAAATGCCGGGCCCAAGCGGTTCGGCGCAAGGCTCAGGTGTCGAGGGCCGCTGGATCAACCGGAGAGAGGGTGGGGTCTGGCGGCAGGTTCTCGCGCAAAAGCACGGTGATGCGAATCTGTTCCTGGCCTGCATCGATCGGACGGCGGTCGGCCTTGGCGCGCAACACCCGCAAGGCCGAGCGTGCCAGATGCCCGACATCCTGGGCAATGACGGCGTCGATCGAGCCATCCTTCAGCCCGGCGCGGGTGTGTTCGGTCAACTCATGCGCGACCACGACCACCCGGTCCGTCAAACCGGCGTCGCGCAGCGCCTCGGTCACGCCGCGGGTGCCGGCCCCGGCGACATAGACGGCGGCCACCTCGCCTTGCGCGGCCAGACAGGCGCGGGTGATGTGGCTGGTCAGATCGCGGTCGTCGTGCCCCTCTAGCGAGGGCAGGATATGCAGGTGTGGAAAACGCGCGGCCATCACCTCGTCAAAGCCCAAGCGGCGGTCGACCATGTCACGCGCCAGCATCGAGGACACGACGACCGCCACCTTTCCGGTCCGGGGCCCCAAAAACCGGCCCATCAGCACAGCCGCCGTGCGCCCCGCCGCCCGGTTGTCGATGCCCACGAAATGGTCCCGCGCGGCCTGGGGCTGATCGGTGATCAACGACACCACCGCCGAACCCTGATCCTTCAACCGGGTGATCAGGTCGCGGACCTCGGGGGTTTCATGCGCCATGATCGCGCAGCCGTCGATCGGCAGGTCGCCCTGCGCGTCCAGGACCGAAATCATTGCCTGCGGGTCATGCTGCGGGACAGTGGCGGTGATAACCTTGGCGGCCTCGGCCAAAGGGCCGCAGGCGGCCTCGTCAATGGCGGCGGTAAGCGCGCTGATGAACTGGCTTTGCACGGCGGGCAGCACGAACAAGAACCGGTAGGTGCGCTGGCGGGCCAGGTTGGCGGCGGCGACGTTGCGCACATAGCCCAGCCGGTCGATGGCTTCATTTACGGCATCGATGGTCTTGGCCCGCACACCGTGGCGGGCGTTCAACACCCGGTCGACGGTCGCAAGCGAAACCCCAGCCTCGCGCGCAATGTCATTTACCGTTGGCCGCACCACACCGCCTCCCTTGGGTCTAGGGAAACTACCGGGGCGGAAAGAGGTGCGTCAATCAAGAAAGCGGGGGCGAAGAAGGGATGGAATTCCAGGGCGGTTGCAAACAGGGTCAGGATCTGCTTAGCGGTACCACCGGGGGGACTTGATGCGCACGATCCTGCTTTACGGCGACAGCAACACGCACGGCACCCTGCCCGCCACCGCGCTGGGGGTCGGTGCGCGCTATGGGCGTGAGGAGCGGTGGGCGGGGCGGCTTCAGCAGCTTCTGCCCGCCTGGGAGGTGATCGCCGAAGGTTTGCCGGGGCGAACGACCGTTCATGATGACCCGATCGAAGGCGCGCACCGCAATGGTCTGACCGTCCTTCCCGCCATTCTGGAAAGCCACCGGCCCCTGGACGTGGTGCTGTTGATGCTGGGCACCAACGACCTGAAGGAACGGTTCTCGGTCAACGCGGGCGATATCGCGCTGGGGCTGGAGCGGTTGGTCCGGGTGATCCGCGCCTCGGGCGCTGGGCCGGGGGGTGCGGCGCCGGGGGTGCTGCTGGTCGCCCCGCCGCCCATTCTTGAAACGGGCTGTCTGGCACTGATGTTTCGGGGCGGGGCGGTCAAGTCGCAGGCGCTTGCGGGCGAAATCGCGGCAATGGCAGACCGGGCCGGGGTGCCATTCCTGGATGCAGGGCGGGTGGTGCAGGTCTCGGCGGTGGACGGGGTGCATTACGACCCTCCCGCCAACCCCGCCCTCGCTGCGGCGATTGCCGCCGCAGTCGAGCAGCATTTTCCGGGGTGATCCCGCCGGACCCTGCCCCGCGTCTTGACCTTTCGCCACATCGGCCCACTGTTGCGGCATGACGCGACATGCCCTGATCGTGGCCCATGGCCAGCCCTCGGACCCTGAACCTGCCGCCCGTGCCCTGGCGGGGCTGGCCGGACGGGTCGGCGCGCTGTTGCCCGGCTGGCAGGTCGGGTCCGCGACCCTGGCTGAACCGGGGGCCATCGCCCGCGCGCTGGCGGGAAAAGATGCCGGCGTCGTGTTTCCGTTGTTCATGGCCGGGGGCTGGTTTACCCGCGTGCAAATCCCCGCCCGCCTGGCCGAGGCCGGTGCAAAGGCCTGGAGCGTGCTGGAACCCTTTGGCTGCGACCCGCTGCTGCATGAGCTGTGCGTGACCCTTGCCCGAGAGTCGGGGGCGGGCGCGGTGATCCTGGCTGCGCATGGCTCGTCCAAATCCGAGGCCCCGGCCAATGTCGCGCGGCGTGCGGCGGCTGGCATCGCGGCCATGGGGGTCAAGGTCGCGACCGGTTTCATCGATCAAAGCCCGCAACTGGCCGGAATGACCGGCTTTGGTGCCGATAGCGTCTGCTTGCCGTTCTTTGCTGCCGACGGCGGGCATGTTACCCAGGATATCCCGCAAGCCCTTGCCAGCGCGGGGTTTCAAGGCCGCATCCTGCCGCCGGTGGGTGCTGACCCGCGCGTGCCAGGCCTGGTGGCGGCGGCCATTCGGCGCGGCGTTGCGGTTTGCGCCACCGCTTGCACCGCAGGTCGCGATCTTGGCGCGCCCTAGCGCTGCGGGGCCTGAAAACCTCCATATTCCAGCCATAATCCTTGGGCACCAACACGTTCTGGGTGCAGCTGTGCGTGTGCTGCTGAGTGTGGGTGCCAGGGCTTCAAACCGGTTCGCTGCGGAGGGTCGCTTCGCAACACTTTTTAAAGAGATCATCATGCCAACATTCTTTGCTACCAAATCTGCTGCGGTCGCGCTGTCGCTTGTTTTTGGCCTTGGCCAGCCCGCCGCCGCCCAGGCATTCAAGACCGAGGCGCTGGTTCCTTTGGCACCGCACCCCATGGGGCCGATCCTGGCCGAGGGCGAGGCTGCGGTCAGTGAGACCGCTCGCCTCTTGACCGGGCTGACCGCGATTGAGCGGGACATGATGCTGGGGATGCTGTTCTTGCAGGACGGGCTGACCAGCACGGTCGGGTCGCACTTTACCCATCCCCGCAAGGAAAGCTGGCCCACGATCAAGGACGGGCTTGCCGCCGCCGGAATCGCGGACATCGAGCCCTTGCTGGTCGCCCTGGAGGCCGAGACTGATGCCGCCGCCGTGACCGCAGCCTCGAACAACGTTACCACCGCTTTGCTGACCGCCCAATCCGCGTTGAAGCCATCCGATCAGGACCGGATCATGGCAATTCTTGCCGGCGTTCGGGCGGCGCATGACCGGTTCAACCCGGCAGGCCCGACCGAGGTGGTCGATTTTCAGGATGGCTGGGCCGGGCTGATCATCGAACGCGGCAAGGTGGATTTTCTGCTGAAAAGCGCCGATCCCGTGGTGGCCAAAGCGGCCCAGGACATGGGGCGGGCATTGGATGATGTGATCCTGTCGATGCCCGATCCCGGTGTGACGGCCCCGGTCGATTTCGACCCCGCGCCAGTCTCGGCACTGCTGTCTCAGTTGGAGGCGTTGGCCGGGTCGGCCTGACCCTTTTCTGCGCGGCGTCCGGACCCCATTCGGGTCAGCCCGTTTGGTTCCGGACGTCGGGATCACCTTTGTCGGCCAAGCGCGACTTGCGACAACAGGTCTGATCGGCCCGGCGGGCCACTTGGGGGGCACTCAGCTGGCCTAAACAGAACTTGGCTTTCAGGGCTGCATTGTGCCTGGCCGCGACGCTGATTGGCGGGGGGCTGCGATCGCCCTAGGCAAGTCATGTTCGGGCTTTGGCACACAGCAGCGCATCAACAAGGACCCGGACGCTAGGGATGGCATAGACGCCTGAAATTATCCCTAATGAGGCCACATTCTCTCCGTTTGCATTGCTCATCCATCGCGGATCACCGGGTTCTTGACGGTTGGGTTCAAGCGATCATCCTGCGGTCAGTCATGACTGCCCAAACTGGAGAATTTCCGATGCCATCCTTCGCCGCGATCAAGAAAATCGTGTCTGCCAATGTAGGCCTTGTCACGGGCGCCCTTGTCCTGACAGTCGGCTTCGCGGGGACCGCATCAGCGCAGGCATTGCGGACCGAAAACCTGTCTGCGCCGACCGAGGTGCTTGTCGAAGGTGAAGCGTCGAATGCCGAAACGGTTTTCCTGCTGAACGGATTGGGCATTATCGAGCGCGACTTGATGCTGGGAATGTTGTTCCTGCAAGACGGGTTGACCAGCACGGTCGGGTCTCATTTCACCCATCCACGCAAGGAAACGTGGCCCCTGATCAAGGACGGTCTTGCGGCCGCCGGAATAGCCGACTTTGAGGGGCTGCTGGTAACGCTGGAGGGCGAAACAGACCCGGTCGCAATCAATGAGGCCCATGTCGCGGTCGTGGCGGCGGTGATCATGGCCGAATCCGCCTTGAATGCGTCCGAGCAAGACAAGATCCTTGCGATCTATGAGGGCGTCCGTACCGCGAATGATCAGTTCAACACCTCTGGGCCGACCGAGGCCGTCAAGTATCAGGAAGGCTGGGCCAGCCTGATGATCGTTCGAGGCAAGATCGATATCCTGTTGAAAAGCCCAGATCCTGCGGTCGCAAAGGCGGCGATGGAAATGGGCAAGGCGCTGGATGATGTCATCCTGGCCCTTCCTGACCCGGCAGTGACGGCTCCGGTCGACTTTGACCCGGCCCCGGTGGCAGAAATTCTTGGCCGGATCGAGGGGCTGGTCGGGGCCGTCTGATCCCCTACCGCAAGAAGCTCCACGCCGGTCCGTGATCAGACCGTGTGGAGGTACAGGTCGAAATCGACTTCGCTTACGGTTCGCATCACGCGCGCATACTCGGCGGCCTTTATCGCGGTGAAGGTGCGGTGCATGTCCGCGCCCAAGGCATCCTTCAGGAAGGTTGAGGCCTTTGCCGCCGCAATCGCCTGGTTCCAGTCGGTCGGGATCGCGGCATCCCCTTCGTCGGCATAGCCGTTGCCGGTGGTCTCTGGTCCCGGGTCGATCTGGTGGGCCATCCCGTGGCGGATACCGGCCAGCACGGTCGCGGCGACCAGATAGGGGTTGGCGTCAACCCCGGCGGGGCGATGCTCAATCCGGCGGGCCTTGATGTCGCCCGCCGGAATCCGCAACGCGACCGAGCGGTTGTTGACCCCCCAGGTCGGGCTGACGGGCGCATAGGATTGGTTGGCAAACCGCCGCCAAGAGTTGGCGTGGGGGGCGAAGACCAACATTGACTCGCCCATCGTCGCCTTCAACCCACCAAGGGCGTGCAGGATCAAGGGGTTCCACTGTCCCTCCCGTTCCTCGACAAAGACGTTCTTGCCCGCGCCGTCCAGCATCGAGACGTGAAAGTGCATCCCCGACCCGGCATAATTCTCGTTCGGTTTGGCCATGAAACAGGCCACCACCCCATGCGCCCGCGCCTGCGCCCGCACGATGCGCTTGAGCCGGATCAGGTCGTCGGCGGCCTGCATCACATCGGTGCGGTAGTGCAGCGTCAACTCGTACTGGCCCGGCGCATATTCGCTGATCAGGGTTTCCGCCTTGATCCCCGCCTTTTCCGCCCCGGCGTAGATGTCGCTGAACAGGGGCAGCATCCCATGGAGGTGATCGACCGAGTAAACCTCGGTCTTCGACGACTTGCGGCCATCAAGCACATCGCGGGCGGGCTGCATCTTGCCGTCGGGGCCACGTTCGGGGTCCAGCAGGAAGAACTCCAACTCAAAGGCCCCGGCGGGGTGAAGCCCCTCGGCGGCCAACGCATCCACCTGGGCACGCAAGGCATGGCGCGGGTCGCTGGTCATCGGCGCGCCGTCAAGGGTGTACATCGACATGAACACCTCACCGCGCGGCGGCTGGGTGTTGTGCAACGGAACGATCGTGCCGGGAATCGGCCAGGCGCGCAGATCGCCGTCGCCCTGATCCCAGATCAGGCCGGTCTCATGGACATCCTCGCCGCAGATATCGAGGCCCAGGATCGAGATCGGCAGGTGGCGGCCACTGGTATAGAAGCTGAGCAATTCATGCCGCCGGATGATCTTGCCGCGGCCGATGCCGTTGGCGTCATGCAGGATGATGTCAAAGGCCTCGATGTCCGGGTGTGCGGCCAGAAAGGCCTCGGCCTCGGCGGGTGTGGAACCGGAGGGGCTGGTCAGGGTCATGTCAGGCGGCCTTGCAAAGATCGGAAAGGATGGCGGTGAAATTGGCGATAAGCCGGTCAACCTGGGCGCGCTTGGTCGCGGGGCTGATCAGCATCATGTTGTGAAAGGGGGCAATCAGGCTGCCGCGGTTGATCAGGCCGGTATGCAGCGCCGCCTCGACCACCGGCTGATGCGCATGGGCAGCCTCGGCCCCGTTGCGCAAAGGGCCGGGGGCGCAGATGAATTCGACCCGCGCGCCGACCCGGATCGCATGCCAGGGCAGCCGGTGCCGGTCGATGGCGCGGGCCAGCCCCGTCTCCAGCCGCGCGGCGAGGGTTTCCATATGGGCATAGTTGGCGGGGGTCATCACCTCGGCCAGGGTCGCCTGAAGGCAGGCGAATTGCATCGGGTTGCCCGACAGCGTCGTGCCCATCCCCGACCGGCCCGAGGGGCGGTCGGCGTTGACCGTATAATACCGCTCGGCGGTGGCGGGGGACAGCCCCCAGACGGCGGTCGGCATGCCGCCTGCCACGCATTTGCCGACCACAAAGATGTCGGGGGCAAGCCCATGCACACGGGTATAGCCGCCAAGACCGGTCGAAATGGTATGCGTCTCGTCGATGATAAGGAGCGCGCCGTATTGACTGGCAAGCCTGCGCAAACTGTCCAGAAAGCCGGGCGCCGGCAGCACCATGCAGGAATTGGTCATCACCGGTTCAGTCAGGATTGCAGCGACATCGCCCTTGGCCAGCGCAGCCTCGACCCCCGCAAGATCGTTGAACTCGCAGCAGACGGCGGTCTGGGTCAGGTCGGTGATCTGACCCAGCAGGCCAGGGCTGTTGGCCGTGACGCCGTTCTCGATGGTGACAAAGGTATCGTCCACCGTCCCATGATAGCAGCCGTTGAACACCAGCACCTTGGGCTGCCCGGTGATGGCGCGGGCGACGCGCAAGGCAAATCGGTTGGCATCCGTCGCGGTGGTGGCGATCTGCCAGCGGAAATCGCCGAAACATTCGGTCAGAAGCTGGCCGGCTGTCAGGGCAGCCTCGGTCGGCAGCATGTAGGTCAACCCGCGCCGGGCCTGGGCGCGGATCGCTTTGGCCACCGGGGCGGGCGAATGGCCGAACATCGACCCGGTATCGCCCAGGCAGAAATCGTCCAGCGTGTTGCCGTCGATATCCTTGATCGTGGCCCTGGATGCCTTGGCGATCAGGGGCAGGTGCGGCATCGGCCAGTCCGACATCCAGTGCATCGGGACAGAGCCAAGAAAGGTGCCAGCCCGCTTTGCCAGCGCCTGCGCGGCAGCCGGGCGGGCCTTGGCATAGACTGCGGCCTCATGTGCCGAAAAAGCGGTCAGGCGGTCCTTGCGGACGCCGGCGATAAGCGTTTCAGACACGGTCTTTCCCCAACACTTCCCCCCGCTTATGCGTCATGATTTGATCAAATTGCAAGACCCTCGGACGGCTGCGACCTACTGTGCAAGCAGGCTGGGCCCGCCCAAAAGCATGACTCCCGCCCAAAGTGCCGGGTCTTGCGGGTGACGGTCGCGGGCAGACCGCATGGCGTGCCACAGCGCGTCGGTCGGGCGCATCTGATGCAGGTTCGTGGCAAAGTCGCGCATCAGCGCCTCGGTCGCGGCATCGTCGACGTTCCAAAGCGTGCTGACCACCCCCGAAGCCCCAGCCAGCACAAAGGCGCGCGCAAGGCCGATGGTCCCGCCTGCATGGTTGCCGCCAAGACCGGTTTGGCAGGCCGACAGCACGACCAAGGGTCGCGCGGGCAGGCGAAGCTCTTGCACCATCGCGGCGGTCAGCCTCCCGCCGGTCAAAGCCAGAAAGCTGTGGGTCAGGGGATCGCTTTGCGAGCTGACCCCATGCGCGGCAAAGTAGACAAGATCCACCGGTTGGGTCAGGGCAGCCAGCACCGCATCGGGCGTGGCATCGGCCCCAAGGATCGGGCTTGCGGCAAAACGGGTGGCAACCGATGCCGCTTCGGCCCGCGCGCCGGGCAAGGGGGGGAAGCTCCAATCCGGGTCATCCGTGGCCTCCGGGTCGCCGACGATGACCGCGCCGGACCAGACCGGGGTAAAGCCGACCGGGCCCGTGGTCAGCTGTCCAGTCAGCGCGGGTGTCAGCCGGTCTGGCGCCAAAACTAGGGCTGCAGCCGAAGGGGCAATGGTCACCGGGGCCAGGTCGATGACCTTGCCACCCGCCAGCGGCAGCAGCGCCCAGGGCACCGTGCCGATGTCATTGGCCGGAAGGATCAGGATCTCCTCTGCTCCGGCCAGCGCGGGGGCGAGGTCGGGCAGCATCAGCAGCGCCGCAAGGTCGGCGGCTGCGGTGTCAGGGTCTTCGGTGCCAGATGCCGTGGCCAAAGCCGCTGCCCCGCGCAGTTGACCGGCGCGCTGGATCTGTCGGGCATTCACGTCCAATGCGCCAATCAGCGCCAGGCGCGCCGTGGTCAAGGCCGCAGCACTTTGGCCCAATCGGCTGGCCGAGGCTGTGACGCCGACACCATCATAGACCAGCGCGCAAAGGCCAACATCGGTCTGGGTGTAGATCAGCAAAAGCTCACGCTGGGGGGTCAGCGCAAACGACTCGGCCAGCAGGGCCGCCACCTCTTCGGGCGTGGCTTGCAGCGGCTCGGCCGCCACACCACGGGCCTCCAGCAGGGCCGCGTCGTCGATCAGGTTCTGGGCGATCGCGCCATGCAGGGCCTCAGAACCACCCACGCAGGCTTCGGCCAGCGCCGGCGCTGCAAGCAGCCCCAGAGCAATGGCCAAAGCGCGTCGCATCATGCCCAGCGGCCCTCAAAATCGTCGGGCACCAGCAGGTTGTGGCGACCCATCGCCTTCACGTCACGCTCACCGCAAAGCGCCATGGTGATGTCCATTTCCTTGCGGATCACCTCCAGCGCACTGGTCACCCCAGCCTCACCCATCGCGCCAAGGCCGTGGATATAGGCGCGGCCGATCATCGTGCCCTTGGCCCCAAGGCTAAGCGCCTTCAGCACGTCCTGACCCGAGCGGATGCCGCTGTCCAGCCAGACCTCGGTCCGGTCCCCGATGGCCTTGACGATGGAGGGCAACATCCGGATCGAACTGAGCGCGCCATCCAACTGCCGCCCGCCGTGGTTCGACACGATCACCGCATCGGCCCCGGCATCGGCTGCCATGCGGGCGTCATCGGCATCCAGCACACCTTTCAGGATGAACTTGCCCTTCCACTGGTCGCGGATGCGGGCGACCTTGGCCCAGTCCAGCTTTTCATCGAACTGTTCATTGGCCCATGCGGACAGGTCGGTCAGGTTTTTCACGCCCTTCACGTGGCCGACAATGTTGCGAAAACTGCGACGCGGAGTGCGCAGCATGTTCCATGCCCAGCGTGGCTTGGTCGCGATGTTGATCAGGTTCGGGATCGTGGGTCTTGGTGGGCTGGTCAGGCCGTTCTTCAGGTCCTTGTGACGTTGCCCCATGATCTGAAGATCCAGCGTAAGGACCAGGGCCGAACATTTCGCCGCGCGGGCGCGTTCGATCACCGCATCAACGAAGTCCTCATCCCGCATGACGTAAAGCTGGAACCAGAACGGCTCCGGGCTGGCGGCGGCAACATCCTCGATCGAACAGATCGACATCGTGGACATGGTGAAGGGCACGCCGAACTTGGCTGCGGCGCGGGCGGCATGAATTTCGCCATCCGGGTGCTGCATGCCGGTGCTGCCGACCGGGGCAAGCGCCACCGGCATCGCCACCTTCTGCCCGGCCATGGTGCTTTCCAGCACCCGTCCTGACAGATCGCGTGCCACCCGCTGGCGGAACCGCAGTTTCGTGAAGTCGGATGTATTCTCGCGGAAGGTCTGTTCGGTGTAGCTGCCGCTTTCGCAGTAGTCCCAGAACATCCGGGGCGTCCGTTTCTGGTGCAGGCGCTTCAGATCCTCGATGCAGGTGATGACGGACATGGCTGGCCTTTCGGATTGGTCAAGTTTGAGTACCAATTGCCAGGGGGTCGCGCAATGCCGAAGGATCGTTCAAGTTCAGCCCGCCGATATGCAGCAGATGCGCAATGATCTCGTCGACCCCAACCCCCTTGGCGATGCTGGCCATGACAAAGGGGCGGTCACCGCGCGCCCGGGCGGCATCCTGGCGCAGCATGTCGAGATCAACGCCGACATGGGGGGCCAGGTCGATCTTGTTGACCACAAGCAGGTCCGACCGCGTCAGCCCCGGCCCTTTCTTGCGCGGAATGTCCTGACCGGCGGCGGTGTCGATCACATAGATCGTCACATCCGCCAGCTCGGGTGAGAAGGTGGCCGCCAGATTGTCGCCACCGGATTCGATCAGGATCAGGTCAAGGTCGGGATGCACCGCCGAAAGGTCGGCAATGGCGGCAAGGTTGATCGAGGCATCCTCACGGATCGCGGTATGCGGGCAGCCACCGGTTTCCACCCCCCGTATCCGGTCAAGCGGCAGGATCTGGGCGCGCATCAGAAACTCGGCATCCTCGCGGGTGTAGATGTCATTGGTAATCACTGCCATCGAGAGGTGCGGTGAGAGGGCGCGGGCAAGGGCGGCGGTCAGGGTGGTCTTTCCGGCCCCGACCGGGCCGCCGATGCCCACCCGCAGGGGCCCATGCGGTAAAGCTGTCATGTGCGGAAGATCCTTGTTTCCATTGCCGCATGCGCCATTGCAGCGATATCGGCACCCGGGGTGAAGGTGGTCAAGGCCTCGGGTCCCGCCCCGGTGCAGCGGCGGGCGGTCTCGGCGATAACTGGGGCGAGGATGGCCAGAACCCGCTGCCCGGCGGTCTGGCCCAGTGGCAGAAAGCGGACGGCGACGGAAATCAGTTGGGCGGCAAGGGATTGCAGGAACAGGGCCAGCACCTCGGCTTCCGGCACCGCAAGGCTGGCGGTTTCGCGGCCAACAGCGAGGGCATAAGGCAGGGGCACAGCCGTCGGATCGGTCAAGGTCTGAAAACCACGACCAAGCTCGGCTGCCTCCAGCCCGCGTCCTGCCGAGGGAAGGTAGGCGTCATAAAGGTCGGCGAGTTCGGCAAGATCGGCCCCCTCGCGCCGGGCGAGAGAGATGAAGATGGCGTCGGATTTGCCCGAGCCGTGGCTGATGACGGCGGCGATCCAGTCCTGCAGGTCAGTACCGGTCGTGACCCGGCCCGAGGCGATGGCCCATTCCAGCCCCTGACTGTGCGCAAAGGCCCCGATGGGAAAGGCGGGCGACAGGATCTGCGTCAGGCGCAGCCGGTCGAGCGCCGCCTGCGGCACCCCCCTGTCGTGCGGTGTTTCGCGCCCCCCTTCCCCCTCTGTGGGGGAGGGATGGGGTGGGGGGGGTGCCTGAGGAAAGAGCGCAAGGTGGTCTGGGCGGGTGCCCCCCACCCCTAACCCCTCCCCACGAGGGGGAGGGGAGGCGCTTGGGGCCAAGGCCGCACCTGACCGGTCGGGGTCAGCCATGCGGTAGCGCCAGGGGAAAGCCGTGCGGTCCGTGGTCATGGCCCAACGTGCGCCCATGGCCATAAGCCCCGCCTTCGGGCCGGAACGGGGTGATGACATGGGTCAGCGTGGCCCCAAGCCCGGTCAGCATCGCCTCCAGCACATGATCCCGCCGGATGATCAGCCGGTCGGCTTCGACCTGGCAGGGCGTGTGGCGATTGCCGATGTGCCAGGCCAGCCGGGCAAGGTTCGGCCCCCGCACCTCGACTACTGGTTCGTCGGCGGCGACGATCTCGATCAGGCGACCGTCGTCGGTCTGTAGGGCATCGCCAGCATCGAGGCTGACCGTTTCGGCCAAATCGACGAGGACCGATGCACCGCCCTCGCAGTTGATCCGCTTGCGCCGCAGAAAACGGTCGTCGTAGGTCAGGACCGCGCGGGCCTTTGGCGGACCTTGCCATTGGCCTTTGCGGAGCAAGGTACGGGCGGGAAGCGGGAACATCGCGTTACTCGGGTTTCATGGCAAGGAAGCGGGCCTTAAGCTGCCCGTGGTGCGCTTCGCGATGGCAGTTTGGGCACAGGGCAATGGCATTTGCTATTGTGTCATCTCCATCCTCTGCAAGCGGAATGCGGTGATGCACTTCTAGGTAGGGCGTCCTATCCGACAGCCTTTCGAACGGAGCAACAGACTTGCAGCCTTCGCACTTGCCCTTGGCCCGGTTTAGTACCGCAGCCACGACATGGGGGTTACGATTGAAGACAGTGATGGTTGTTAGGCGTTCGGTGGGTTTTTCCGGATACCCCGACAACTGCTTTGTGCGGGACGCTTCGTCAAGCGTAAGCGAGGCTGCAACTGCTTCGGCAAAATCAGCGTCGAGAGACGAAAGACTAGGTGCATCGCCAGTCTTGGATCTCCATTGATCGTGAAGTGCTCGCAAGCCCTTAAGCTTTCCTTTACCCAGCGCATTCCAATAGTTTATGTGTTGATCAACTGACGATAGGGCTTGATCGAGCATTCTTGCACCAAGCTCATTTTTGATTCGTGTTAGTAAGTACTCTGTATCGTCCCGTGACATGGTTTGTGTGTACCTATTGCCGCGAAGCATTTCCTTTAGGTTCTGTCCGACCATTCCAAGTGAACCCTTGCCTAGCGGACCCGCAATTTCGGGCAGGCGTGAATTGGACCGGTCTTTAAGTCGCGCAAAAGCGAAGCGCCAAACCTCTTCAATCTGCTTTTGACGAGCTGGGTCCATCTTCAATACAGGAAATAGCGCTGCGCCAACGGCAGTTCGGAGGCTGGCTCACAGGTCAGAAGCTCGCCATTGGCGCGGACTTCATAGGTTTCGGGATGCACCTCGATCTCGGGCATCGCGTCGTTCAGGATCATGTCTCGCTTGCCGATGCTGCGGGTGCCGCTGACCGCGACGGTGGCCTTGGCCAGCCCGAGTGCGCCGCGCAAGCCATCCGCCTCGGCGGCGGCCGAGATGAAATGCACGGACCCGCGCGACAAGGCCCCGCCAAAGGCCCCGAACATCGGCCGTGAGTACACCGGCTGCGGCGTCGGGATCGAGGCATTGGTATCGCCCATCTGCGCCATGGCAATAGAGCCGCCGACCAGCACCATCTCGGCCTTGGCGCCAAAGAACGCCGGCCACCACAGGACCAGATCGGCGCGCTTGCCGACCTCCACGCTGCCGATATAGCGGCTGATCCCGTGGGCAATCGCTGGGTTGATCGTGTACTTCGCCACATAGCGCCGAACGCGCAGGTTGTCGTTGTCGCCCTGCTCCTCGGCCAGCCGCCCGCGCTGCTGTTTCATCTTGTGCGCGGTCTGCCAGGTGCGGGTGATCACCTCGCCCACCCGACCCATCGCCTGACTGTCCGAGGAGATGATGGAGAAAGCCCCCATGTCATGCAGGATGTCTTCCGCCGCAATCGTCTCGCGCCGGATACGGGACTCAGCAAAAGCCACGTCCTCGGGCACCTTGCGATCCAGATGGTGGCAGACCATCAGCATGTCGAGGTGTTCTTCGATCGTGTTGACGGTGTAGGGCATGGTCGGGTTGGTCGACGACGGGATGACGTTCGGGTGGCTGACCACCTTGATGATATCGGGCGCATGGCCGCCGCCCGCGCCTTCGGTGTGAAAGGCGTGGATCGTGCGGCCCTTGATCGCGGCGAGGGTGTTTTCGACAAAGCCGGACTCATTGAGCGTATCCGTATGGATCATCACCTGCACGTCCATCGCATCGGCCACCGTCAGGCAGCAGTCGATGGCCGCAGGGGTGGTGCCCCAGTCTTCGTGCAGCTTCAGGGCACATGCCCCGGCGCGGACCATCTCCTCCAAGGCCTCGGGTTGGCTGGCGTTGCCTTTGCCCGACAGGCCGAAATTGATCGGAAAGGCATCCAGCGATTGCAGCATCCGCGCCAGATGCCAGGGGCCGGGGGTGCAGGTGGTGGCCAGCGTGCCATGCGCTGGGCCGGTGCCACCGCCCAGCATTGTGGTGATCCCGGAATGGAGCGCATCGTCGATCTGGCCGGGCGCGATGAAGTGGATATGCGCGTCCATGCCGCCGGCGGTCAGGATCTTGCCTTCGCCGGCAATGACCTCGGTGCCCGGGCCGATGATGATGGTCACACCCGGCTGGGTGTCGGGGTTGCCCGCCTTGCCGATGGCATGGATCAGCCCGTCGCGCAGGCCGACATCTGCTTTGAAAATACCGGTATGATCGACGATCAGCGCGTTGGTTATGACCGTGTCCACCGCCCCCCCGGCGCGGCTGATCTGGGATTGCCCCATGCCGTCGCGGATGACCTTGCCGCCGCCGAACTTGACCTCTTCGCCGTAGCGCAGCGCATTCCCCCGGTCGGATGAGCGTTCGGCGATCAGGTCCCGCTCCACCTCGATGATCAGGTCGGTGTCACCCAGCCGCAGCCGGTCACCCACGGTGGGGCCGTACATGTCGGCATAGGTCCGGCGTGAAATCGTGGCGCGCATTGGTCTTTCCCTTCCTAGAGCGGCCCCATGACCCGGCCATTGAACCCGTAGACCACGCGCGCGCCGGAATATGGCACCAGCCAGACCTCGCGCGTCTGGCCCGGCTCGAACCGCATCGCGGTGCCCGACGGAATGTTGAGCCGCTTGCCATCAGCAGCGAAGCGGTCAAAGGCCAGCGCGGGGTTGGTTTCGGCGAAATGGTAGTGGCTGCCGACCTGGATCGGCCTGTCGCCGGTGTTGGCGACGCGCAGGTTGGTTATTTCGGCCCCTTCGTTCAATGCAAGGTCGCCGGAGGCTGGAAAAATCTCACCGGGGATCATTTGCGCCGCCGGATCACGGCATAGACCACCCCACCCCAGACGACCGAAGCGAGGAGGGCTGCGGTCAGCCAGCCGAACTCCACCCCGTGCGGGTGATGGTGCAGGCCGTCATGCGCGAAGGCGGGGGTGACGAGCAGGGGCAGGATGGGCAGGGCGATACGGCACATGGGCGAACCTCCTATCGGATCGGGTGATGGACGGTGACCAGCTTGGTGCCGTCCGGGAACGTGGCTTCGACCTGCACCGAATGGATCATTTCGGGCACGCCCTGCATGCATTGGTCATGGGTGATGACATGCGCGCCCGCCTGCATCAGGTCGGCGACCGACCGGCCATCGCGTGCGCCTTCGACCACGAAATCGCTGATCAGAGCAATCGCTTCAGGGTGGTTCAGCTTCACACCACGCGCCAGCCGGTTCCGCGCCACCATTGCGGCCAGGCTGATGAGCAGCTTTTCCTTTTCGCGCGGGGTCAGGTTCAAGCGAGGGCTCCCTGCAACTGCCAGACCCTGGGCAAGGGGCGGCCGGTCAGCCGGGCAATCATCTGCCCGAGATACAGCTTGAGCGGCCAAAGCTCGGTTGCCGTCGCGCGCAAGATCGTGCGACCGTTCCACCCCGAGGCGGCGGCCGTCACCCCGTCCGGCAAGGGCTGGCTTTGCAGCCCCTCGGCGGCCGCTTCGGTGCCCGGGCCGCAGAGAGCGAGGGTCGCAAAGACATGCGCCGGCCCAAGCGCCGCCGAGGTTCTGGTTCTGGCAACGGTTTCCGGCGTCAGTTCCTGCGCTTCCATCCAAAGCGGGCGGCCCCTGACCGTCACCTGTCGCCGATCCATCATGCGGGCATTGCTGACGACTTCACCCATCGCGCGGCGACCAAGGACGATCATTTCAACCAGAACAACCCGGGCACCCAGCCCCAGGTCGATCCGGGTGTCGCGCAAAAGGTCGGCGCCCTGAAACAGGATCGTTTCCTGCGGCAGCCAGTCCAGCCGGGCGTTGGCAGCCACATCGGCCCGAACGGTCAGTCGCGCCGGTCCGCTTTGGGCCAGATAGGCGCGCTCAGCGGTTTGGGTGACGGCAATCAGCGCCCCGTCACCCCCGACAGACATTCCGAAGTGCAGGTCATCCCCCGACGTCAGACCGCCGGATGTGTTGAGAAAAATCGCCTCGGGGCTGGTACCCTCGGCCGAAGGCAGCATGACTTTGGCGGAACCGGACTGGAAAAGATCAATCAGACGGTTCTGACCGCGCCGCGGGGCCACAGACAGGAAGGCGCGGCCACGGGTTCGTTGCATGGCAACCCCCTGCCTGATGTCGTGCTGGATCGCGCCTTGGATCATTTTTGGGTACCGCCTTTAACCCACAGGTTTCATCCCGATCGATCAAGGCGTAGCGCGTCTGCATTTTCCAGTCGGAGCCAGGGGGGTAAATTGCAACAAATGCCAATATTGCGGGCGACTTGCCCGTTTTTTAATCACTTTCTGCGCGGCTTGCTGGACCACCTTTGCGCAATCGCGAACAGGTCCGCGTCGACCCATCCTTGGCGGCGACGCAGGCCCCGTCGCGCGCTGGCCAAGACGTGGTCCACGCGCCGACCCGGCCCGAAGACCAGATGCTCGACCGACGGGGTGAGCTGTCGGCCCGCGGCAAGACACGCCCGCCTGACCCGGTCAGGAAGGACTTTCAGCGTTGGACATCGAATATCCAGTCCAGCGACACATCCCCCGGCCTGGTCTTGCCTTCCAACATTCCCGCTTGAATCCCACCCTGACGCTTGGAAGGGAAACCGCCCTGCGGACCATCCCGGGCTGCCGCACGGCAGGGGGCCACTTTCCCCAAAACCGCCACAATGAAACAGCATATGATGTTTTTGCGAGAGGACTTGGCTGTTGGCGCAAGGCTATCTGTGCGCGCCCGACGGGAAAACAACGCACGGCCAAAAAGGCTGTCTTACGCTGGAGGAATGGCATGTCACTTGTTTCCTGTACCGCCCCGCTGCTGCTTGCATCTGTCATGGCCCTGCCCTTTGCGGACATTGCCGGGGCGCAGGCGCTGTATACAGAACCTCTCCTGCTTGCAGAACCGGTCGAGGTTGAGGGCGAAGTCAGGAACCTGGACACGGTCGTGCTGTTGACCGGAATGGCCAAGATCGAAAGTGACCTTCAGCTTGGGCTTTTGTTCCTGACCGATGGCATGGTCAGCGCCGAGGGATCGCATTTCAGCCGACCGCGCGCCGAAACGCTGCCGGGGATCAAGGATGCGTTGAACAAGGCCGGGGTGGCAGACCTTGAACCGGTGCTGAAAGCCCTGGAGGCTGGGGGCGACAGTGTCGCCGTCGAGGCTGCCTACAAGGACGCGGTCGGCGCGATCATCATGGCGCGGTCGGTCCTGCAGCCCACGGCGCAAGACCGGCTGCGGTCGATCGTCGCACAGGTTCGGCTGGTGGCGGGCAAGATCAACCCCGCCGGTCCGACAGAGCTTGAAAGCTATCAAGAAGCTTGGGCGATGCTGTTGGTGGCGCGCGGCGAGATCGACCTTCTTGGACGCGACGCAGACCCGGTGGTCGCGAATGCAGCGCAAAGGATAGGGCTGATTGTCGACGAGATCATCCTGTCGATGCCAGACCCGAACGCAACGGGCTCGGTGGCGTTTGATCCTGGCTTGATCCAGCAAACAATCATGCAGATGGCCGTCTTGGCAGGATAGGTTCGCGGGGCGAACCGCCGATCAGGATGGCCCTGCGGTAGAGCGGCCGGAGCGACGGCCGTCGCCCGACCATGCGTCGGCAGCGCCGTGCGGCTGGAAGCCCTACTGCCCTGGGGTCTGCCTTTGCGAAGGCCCTGTTGTCTGGCGGCCGAAACATCGAGTTTCGACACACGGATGTAACACATTCGCAGGCAAGTGCAGCATTGAACCCGTCCGATGCACCAATCAGCCTGGCTGTGCCTTGTCGCCGGATGACCCAACAGGCTGCACTGTGTCGGCCCCTGACCTGAGAAACACAATGAAGCCTGTTTCCGCCTTGACGTTGCTGCTTATTGCTTTGGTCGCCGCTCTGGGCACAGGCGGCACAGCCTTCGCTCAGGCCTTGCGCACCGATGCGCTGAGTGTTCCCGGGCCGCTCCTGGCCGAAACTACCGCCGACCAAATCGACAAGGTCGCGTTTCTCACCGCGCTTTCCAAGATCGAAAGCGATGTCCGGCTTGGAGCGCTTTTTGTGCATGACGGTCGTGAAGATCTGGCCGCCGAGCATTTCTTGGCGCCCCGCGCCGAGACGATCCCGGAAATTGCTGAACAATTGGCGTCCCTCGGGCTGGTCGATTTCGAGGCCCGCTTCGCAGAGCTTGAAACCGCCAGCGGCAAAGAGGGGGTAAGGGTCGCGGTCAAAAAGGCAATGCGCGAACTGTCCAAAGCGCGGCTGAAAATCAAGCCAACCGCAATTGAAAAGATCGACTCCATCGCCGAAAACCTGCGGGCTGCGGCGGCCAAGATCAGCCCGGACGGCCCGACCGAGGTCGAAGATTTCCAGGACGTTTGGGGCATGGTGATTGTGGCGCGCGAACATATCGACCTTTTTGCACGCGGCAAGGACCTGACCCTGCTGGGGCGAACCCCGGACCCGGCCTTGATCAGCGGGGCGCAAACGATGGCAGGCCTGGTAGACTTAGTCCTGATCGACCTGCCCGATCCCGCCGTCCCGGTGCCGATGACCCTTGATCCGTCGGTCATGACCTCGGTGATCGCGGAAATGGCCGGCCTCACCGGTTAGGCGGCGGGCGGCCACATCGCGGCGGACTTTGCGCTGCCCCTTGCAATCGTGGCGACAATTGCCAAGCTTTGGCACTGTTCCGCCGCCGTGTTGGCCTGGCGGGCACAACGGGTGCGTGGGCGTGGGATGGTGGTGACGCTGAAAGAGGTGGCCGCGCGGGCCGGGGTATCGCGCTCGGCGGTGTCGCGCAGTTTTACAGATGGCGCTTCGGTGTCGCCCAAAACCCGGGCCAAGGTGGAACGCGCCGCAGCCGAGCTTGGCTATGCGGTCAATGCGCTGGCTTCCAGCCTTACCACGGGGCGGACCAAGTTGATCGGGCTGATTGCCAACAACTTTCACAACCCGCTGCTTTTGCAAGTCTTTGATCTCTTTACCCGAGGGCTGCAGGACCGGGGTCTGCGACCGCTCTTGGTCAATCTGTCCGACGCGACTGACCCGGCAGAATCGGTGCGGATGCTGCGGCAGTATTCGGCGGACGGGGTGATTGTCGCGTCCTCGACCCTGCCGTCCAGCTTTGCCAAGGCCTTCAAGACCGCAGGAGTGCCCGTCGTCCATGCGTTCGGTCGCGCCTTCAGCGCGTCGGACGTGCATGTGGTCGGCATCGACAATGTCGCCTGCGGGCGGATGGCGGCCGAGGCGCTGGTCGCGCGGGGCTATGGCAAAGTGGCGTTTCTTGGCGGGCCGGCGGCAGCCAGTTCAACCGAGGACCGGGCAGCGGGGTTTCTGGCGGCACTTGCACGTCACCCCCAGGTCGAGGTCAGCACAAGCTACGCTGCCGAATACAGCTTTGACGCCGGAAGGACCGAAATGCAGCGCCTGCTGGCCCATACCCCGGCTGAGGCCTATTTTTGCGGCGACGACCTTCTGGCGGTTGGCGCCCTTGGCGCGATCACCGAGGCCGGTCTGTCGGTACCGGGCGACATCGGGCTGATCGGGCTGAACGACATGGATCTGGCGCGCTGGCACAGCTTCAGGCTGACCACGATCCGCCAGCCGGTCGCGGAAATCATCGCTGCGGCCATTGATCTGGTGGTCGCGACGATCGAAACCCCAGATCACCCGCCGCAAACCCGGCTGTTTCCCTGCCAGGTGATCGACCGCCAGACCTTGCGCGCGCCCGTTCCACCGGCAACGGAATTTAAATAATTCCGGAACGGAGCCTGAAAGGCTCCGTCACGATTTCTGCAAGAAATCGGTTTAGCGGAACATCGGCGGACGGGCATCCATCCACTGGCCCCCGGCCTTGGCCGAGGCCACTGCCGTATGCACCGCCGCCATAGACCGCGCCCCGGCTGCCGCTGTCGGCAAGCCATCCCGTGCGGTGCCGCGAATGGCATCGGCAAGATCGCAGTAGATGTTGGCCACGGCCAGCGGAAAGCCCTCGGGATGGGCAATCGCCACACGGGACAACCGCTTGGCCTCGTCGTAAAGCCCGGCCTCGCCCTTTTCCATGATCTGGGTGCGCCCGCCAACCGGGGTGTAGATCAGCTGGTTCGGCTGCTCTGACGCCCAGCGGAATCCACCGGTTTCGCCGAAGACCTGGATCTCGAACCCATGCTGCCGCCCGATGGCAACGGACGACGTCCAAAGCCGCCCGACCGTGCCCTTGGTCATCCGGAAGTTGACCATCGCATCATCCTCCAGCACGCGGGAAGGAATGGTCGAGGCGAAATCGGCGCTCAGGGTCGAAACCTCGTCATCGCAGATGAAGCTGGCCATATGCAGCGCATGGATGCCGCAATCGGCGAATTGGCCGGACACCCCCGCCATCGCCGGGTCATAGCGCCAGCGCACGCGCGGGTTTTCCGCATCGGTCGCGTCGCCATGGTGGCCGTGGCTGAAGTTGGTGACCACAAGACGCACGCGGCCGATATCGCCATTCCTGACCATCGCCCGGGCCTGCCGGATCATCGGATAGGCCGAATAGCAGTAGTTCACCGCGCAGATCTTGCCGGTCTTGGCGGCGATGCGGACGATTTCCTCACCCTCCTCGACCGTCACGGTTATCGGCTTTTCGCAAAGGACGTTGAACCCGGCCTCAAGGAAGGCCTTGGTGATCTCGAAATGGGTCGAATTCGGTGTGGCCACGGTCACAAGGTCCACGCGGTCGGCGCGACCCTTTTCGCCCGCCAGCATTTCCTGCCAGTCGCCGTAGGCGCGGTCAGCCGCCACACCCAGACGCTGGGCGTATTCGCGCCCCACATCGGCGCGGTGGTCCAGCGCCCCTGCGGCCAGGGTGAAATGCCCGTCGGCCAAAGCGCCCAGGCGGTGGGCCGGGCCGATCTGGCTGCCCTCACCGCCGCCGATCATGCCCCAGTTCAGTTTTGCCATGTTGCCCTCAGAAGCCGATGGATTGCAGATATTCGCGGTTCGCCCGCGCGTCGTCGATGGGGCTGACATCCAGAGTCGGGTCGCAGTCCTGTTCGACCGTGCACCAGCCCTCGAACCCCGCGTCCAAGAGCACCTGCCGCACCGCCGGGAAATCCACGTCACCCTTGCCAAGGTTGCAGAAAATCCCCTGACCGCAGGCGTCATAGAACCCGGTGGATTTCGCGATGGCATCGGCCTTCACCACCGGGTCGATGTCCTTGAAATGCATGTAGGAAATCCGCCCGATATGGCGTTTCATGAAGGCCACCGGGTCGAAACCGGCATAGGAATGGTGGCCGGTGTCAAAGCAGATTTTCAGGTGCGCCTCATCCACCTCGTCCAGCAAACGCTCCAGCTCCGGCTCAAAGTCGATGAACCCGGCGGCATGGGCGTGGATGCCGACGGTCAGGCCGTATTCCTCGGCCCCCATCTTGGCGATGGTGGCAAAGCGGTCGCGAAAGGCGGTCCATTCGGCACTGCCCATCTGTTCGGCATCCGCCGCCCGACCCGCCGTCGGGGCCCGGCGTGGAGAGATCGAATCGATCAGCACCAGATGCTGCGCACCATGCGCCACAAGCGCCTTGCAGGTCCGGATCGAGGCATCCATCACCTCATCCCACTTGGCCGGGTCGTGAAAGGCGCGGAAGACCACGCCGCCGACCAGCTCCAGCCCGTTTTCGGCCAGGGCCGCGCCCAGCACGGCCGGGTCTTCGGGCATATAGCCGATGGGGCCAAGCTCGATCCCCTTGTAGCCTGCGGCGGCGCAGTCCTTCAGGACCTGTTGCCAGGACGGGTTGCGGGGATCGTCTGCGAATTCGATGCCCCAGGAGCAGGGGGCGTTGCCGATGCGGATGGTCATGGGATCCTCATATGTGGGGGACAGCGTGCCAATGGCCGCTGTCGGAGGCTTGAAAAGCGGTGTCGATGATCTGGCTGACGGCAAGGCCGTCGCGGAAGGTGGGCCAGACCGGCTGGCCGGTGGCGATGGCCGTCAGGAAATCCTTGGCCTCGATGATGATCTGGTCCTGATAACCGGTGCCGTGACCGGGGCCTTGGCAGAACGGCAGATAGTCGGGATGCGCCGGCCCGGTCAGGATGCGGGTAAAGCCGCGCGTCGCCTCTGGCCCTTCGGCACGGTAAAGGTGGACGGCGTTCTGGTCCTCCTGGTCGAACCAGATCGAGCCCTTGGTGCCGTGAATCTCATAGGCATAGCCCATCTTCCGGCCCGTGGCGGTGCGGCTGATGTAGAGGTGCCCCATGCAACCCGTGGCAAAGCGCAGCATGATCTGGGCATGGTCGTCATTTGTTACTGCCTGTGGCCCGCTGGGGCCGGGGCGGTTGGCATGGACGGTCTCGATCCGCGCGCTGAGTTCCGCGACCGGACCCATCAGGGCGAGCATGCAGTTGATCGGATGCGGGGCGAGGTCGCCCATGCAGCCATTGGCGCGACCCGTGGTGCGCCAGGTGGCGGGCATCGCGGGGTCAGCCAGAAAATCCTCGGTATGCTCGCCGCGAAACCAGGTGACGGTGCCAATCGCACCCTCGGTCAGCAACTGCCGCACGAACTGGGTCGCGGGGGTGCGCACATAGTTGAAGCCGATCATGTTGCTCAGACCCGAGGCTTCTGCCGCCGCCACCATCGCGCGGGCATCGTCCAGCGAGGCCCCAAGCGGCTTTTCGCAAAACACCGGCTTTCCGGCGGCAAAGGCGGCTTCAGCAATTGCCCGGTGGGTGGACTGCGGCGAGGCGATGACCACCGCCTCTACCTTTGGGTCGGCCACAAGATCCTGCCAGTCGCGCGCGGCACGGGCGAAACCGTAGGCCTTGGCATAGCCTTCGGCAGAGGTTTGCGAGGTCGCGGCAATCACCTCTAACCTTGGGCGCAAAGCGGTGTCGAACAGCGCGCCGACCGCCGACAGGGCCACGGCATGCGCCTTGCCCATATAGCCGCCACCGACCAGCCCGATCCCGATTTCCGCCATGCCTGCCCCCCACACGACCAGTATTGCAACCGGTTGCAAAAGTACCTATCCTGCACCGGCAAACCGCGCAAGCCCGTTTCGGCAGGCTGCCGGATCGGTGGCGAAAGGGCAAGCGATGGACAAGACGATCAGGTTGACCGTGGCACAAGCGATCGTGCGCTGGATGATGCAGCAGTTCACCCTGATCGACGGGGTCGAGACCCGGATTTGCGGCGGCGGCTTTGGCATCTTTGGTCATGGCAACGTGCCCTGCCTGGGTGAGGCGCTTTATCCCGTCCATCAGGAGTTGCCGCTCTACCGGGGCCAGAACGAGCAAAGCATGGGCTTTGCCGCCGCCGCTTATGCCAAATACCACCTCCGCCGCCGCTTCATGTTCTGCACTGCGAGTGCCGGGCCGGGGACGGCGAACCTGCTGACTGCCGCCGCCCTGGCCCATGCCAACCGGTTGCCGATGCTGATGCTGTGTGGTGATACGTTCCTGACGCGGCTGCCCGATCCGGTCCTGCAACAGTTGGAGCATTTCGGGAACCCGACCCTGGGCGTGAACGACGCCTTCAAGGCCGTCAGCCGCTTTTGGGACCGGATCACCCACCCCGCGCAGATCCTGCAAAGCTTGCCCGCCGCATTGGCCACGATGCTCGACCCTGCCGATTGCGGCCCGGCCTTCATCGGCCTGCCGCAGGACCTGCAGGGCTGGGCCTATGATTACCCGGAGGCGTTCTTTGCCCGCCGCCTCCACCGCATCCGCCGCCAGTCGCCTGACGGGCTTGAGATTGCCGAGGCGGCGGCGCTTCTGAAGGCGGCCAAGCGTCCGGTGATCGTGGCTGGGGGTGGCGTCCAGTATTCCGGTGCCGTGGCCGAACTGACCGCCTTTGCCGAGGAGCATGGCATCCCGGTCGTGGAAACCATCGCCGGTCGCGCGAACCTGCTGGCAGACCATCCCCTCAATATCGGGCCCTTGGGCGTCACGGGGTCCGACAGCGCCAACACCATCGCGGGCGCGGCGGATGTGGTCCTGGCCGTGGGCACGCGACTGCAGGATTTCACCACCGGCAGCTGGACCGTCTTTGCGGCGGATGCCCGGTTGATCGGCCTGAACGCCGGTCGCCACGATGCCGCCAAGCACCAGTCGCTGGCGGTGGTCGGGGATGCCAAGCTGGGGCTTCTGGCCCTGGGCTCGGCCCTTGGTGGCACCCGCACGCCCGAGGTCTGGACCGCCAAGGCCAAGGCCGAACGTGCGGTCTGGGATGCCTACGTCGCGGAGAACGTGGCGCATGGCAACCGCCCGAACTCCTACGCGCAAGCCATCGGCGTGGTGAACGCGCTGTGCCATCCGCGCGACCGGGTGGTGACCGCCGCCGGGGGCCTGCCCGCCGAGGTGACCGCGAACTGGCGCACCCTTGGCATCGGCACCGTGGATGTAGAGTTCGGCTTTTCCTGCATGGGCTATGAAATCGCGGGCGGCTGGGGCGCGCGGATTGCGCAGTCCGAGGTGGAACCCGACCGCGAGACCGTGGTCTTTGTCGGGGACGGCAGCTATCTTCTGATGAACTCGGACATCTATTCCTCGGTCCTCACCGGGAAAAAGCTGATCGTGCTGGTCCTCGACAACGGCGGCTTTGCGGTGATCAACAAGCTGCAGAACAACACCGGGCAGGTCAGCTTCAACAACCTGATCGCCGATTGCCCCACGGTGGACGCCCCCTTTGCGGTGGATTTTGAGGCCCACGCCCGCGCCATGGGGGCGAATGCCGAAACGGTGGCGAACCCCGCCGAACTGGCTGATGCCTTCCAGCGCGCCAAGGCCTCCCCGAAAACCAGCGTCATCGTCATGCAGGTTGACGCTTATGAAGGCTGGACCACCCAAGGCCACGCCTGGTGGGAGATTGGCACGGCTGAGGTCTCGAACAGCGAGGCCGTGCGCGCCAAACATGCCGAGGTTGAGGCTGGACGCGCCGCCCAAAGGCCGGGCGTCTGATGGCCGACCTTGCGCGCCTTCATGGCCGGAATTTTCTGGTCATCGGCCGGGCCGGGATGGACCTGTACGCCGATCCCCCCGGCACCCGGATCGAAGAGGCCACGCGCTTTACCACCGCGCTGGGCGGGTCCTCGGCCAATATCGCGGTGGCGCTGACGCGGGCTGGTTGCCGCGCGGCGCTGGTCACTTGTGTATCTGACGACGCAGTGGGGCGGTTCTGCCTGACCCAGTTGGACGCCTATGGCATCGACCGGGCGCATGTGCGGTCAGTCGCAGGCGAGGCGCGCAATTCGCTGGCCGTGGTGGAAACCCGGGCTCAGGATTGCCAATCGGTGATCTACCGCAACAACGCCGCCGATTTCGCGATGACGGTCGCGGATGTCGAAGGCGTGGACTATCCCGCCTTTTCCGCCCTGATCACCACCGGCACGGTGCTGGCCGCCGAACCCTCTCGCACCGCCGCCTTCCGGGCCTTTGACCTGGCCCGCGCCGCAGGCCTGCCCTTGATCTTTGACGTGGACTACCGGCCATATTCCTGGCCCTCGGCCGCCGTCGCCTCCGAGGTTTATTCCCGCGCCGCTGCCCTCTGCGATGTGATCGTCGGCAATGATGTGGAGTTTGGCTTCATGGCCGGGCACCCCGATCTTGGGCTGGCCAAGGCGCGGGATCTGGTGGCCAAGGGTGCGCAGATCGTCGTCTACAAGATGGGCGAAAAGGGCGCGGTCACGATCACGCCCAAGGGGGAGGTGACCACCGGCATCTACCCGACCCAGGCCCTGAAGCCGACCGGCGCGGGTGACAGTTTTCTGGGGGCCTGCATCGCCGCCCTTGCCAATGGCCAGCCCGTGGCCACCGCCGTCCGGCGCGGCTCTGCCGCTGCTGCGATGGTCGTGGCCCGCGTCGCCTGCGCCCCCGCCATGCCGACCAGCGCCGAGCTGGACGCCTTTCTTGCCACCCATCCCGGCCCCACTGCCTGAAAGATCCGCCATGCACATCGCGCCCCATGACAATCTCAACCGCGCCATCGTTGATGTCGGGCATCCCTTGGTGCCTTACGTCTATTTCAACATCATCCGCCTCAAGGCCGGTGAAACCTTCGACTACCGCACCCCCGGCTACGAGACCTGCATCGTCCCCGCCACCGGCACCGTGACGGTGGAGGCCGCGGGCGAGACCTTTGCCGCCATCGGCCAGCGCGGTGTCGATGTGTGGGACGGTGAGCCTGAGGGGGTCTATGTCCCCACCGACACCGGCTGCCGCATCACCGCCCTGACCGACACCGAAACCTTCATCGCCGGGGCGAAATTCGCGGAAACCCTGCGGCCCTTTGCGGTTCGGGCAGACCAGATCGACAAGGTGCAATACGGGTCCGACGACACCAAGACCCACCGCAAGATCAAGCATATCCTCGGTGCGGCCTACCACGACCGCGTTGGCCGCCTGCTGGTGAGTGAGCTTTACACTGTGGGCGCGGGCGGCTGGTCGGGGTTTCCAAGCCACAAACACGACACAGACCGTTTGCCGGACGAGACGCGGCATGATGAGTGCTACAACTTCCGCTTCAAGCCCGACTATGGCTCAGGCCTGCAGATGCTGCAACGGGTCGATAATGAGCCGGGGGATGCCTATCACATCATGAACCGCTCTACCGTGCTGATCGACACCGGCTATCATCCCTGCGCGGTGCTGCCGGGCTATGAGATGTATTACTTCACCATCCTTGGCGGCCAAAGCCAGCGCAGCCTGAAGCAGTATTTCCAGCCGACCCATGCAGCACAACTGCACACCATTCCCGGCATCATGGACATGGTGGCCAAGTTCAAATGACCGTCGCCACGCTTTCTCAGGTGCTGGAGCCAGCCTTGCAGGGTGGCTATGCCGTGCCGGGCCTCGTGTGTCTGGGCTGGGAGGATATGCGCGCCTATGTCGCCGCCGCCGAGGCGGAGCGTGCGCCGGTGATCCTGCAGGCGGGGCCGGGCTGCCGCGCGCATACGCCCCTGCCGATCCTGGGCCGGATGCTGCGGCATCTGGCCGAAAGCGCCTCGGTGCCGGTGGTGGTGCATCTGGACCATGGCACCGCGCTGGAGGAGTGCCAACAGGCGCTGGAGGTGGGGTTCACCTCGGTCATGTACGACGGCTCGCGGCTTACCCTGGCTGAGAACATCGACCGCACTGCAGCGGTGGCGGAACTGGCCCATGCGGCGGGCGCGTCCTGCGAAGGCGAGATCGGCTTTGTCGGCTATGCAGGCGGTGAGGCTTCGGCCGGGACCGACCCGGAGGAGGCCGCCCGCTTTGCGAAGGAAACCGGGGTGGACGCGATGGCCGTTTCGGTCGGCAACGTGCATCTGCAACAGACCCCCGGCAGCGGGCTGGACCGCGACCGGCTGGCGGCAATCGCGGCTTTGACCCGGGTGGCGTTGGTCCTGCATGGCGGGTCCGGCATCCCGCCAAAGGACCGCGCCGGGATTGCGGCGGGGTTTCGGGTGGCCAAGATGAACATCGGCACCGAGTTGCGCATGGCCTTTGGCGCGGCCCTGCGCGCAGCCGTGCTGGCCGACCCGGCGGGTTTTGACCGCATCGCGATTTTGCACGCGACCGAAGCGCCAGTGACGCTTGCCGCCCGCGCGGTGATCCGGGGCCTGGGGGCCTCGGGCCGGGCCTAAGCTTTCTGCCGGGAACCGGCGCGGCTTTGCTTGCCGCACGCGCAGCCTTCCACTATCCCTTGCGACATGCGCGCGCTGGTTGTTGCCTTTGCTTTCGGCCTTGGTCTCTGCCCGTCCCAAGGCGCGGCGCAGGAGGCAAAGCCGCTTTCGGTGACCATCACCCCCTTGGGCCAGGCCTATCTGGATGCGATCCGCTTTCGCGGCGTCGAGGCCGAGGTCGGCTATTACGACCCGACCGCCCCAGCCCCCAAGCTGGAGACCAGCCAGACCCCGCCGCCGCCGCCGCCCGAACCTGGGCAAGGGGTGACGCTGGAGGACCTCTCGACTGCGCGGATCGTCGCAATCGTGGTCGCCGCCACGCTGCTGGCAGGCCTTGCGATCCTGATCTACCGCATGTCAGGCGGGGTCAGCCTGTCGCTGCGCGGCGATGCGCAAAATGCCACCCGGGCGCGTCGGGTAGCCCAGGGCGGGGCCTTCCCTGGCCAGGCGGGCCCAGCCGATCTGGCCGCGATCCTGGCCGCGCGCGACCGGAGGCGTGCGCTGGTGATGCTGGCGCAGGCTGCGCTGGCCCGCACCGTCACCGCCAATGGCGTCTTGTTGCAACCCAGCTGGACCCTGCGCGACGCGCTGCGCCGCATCCCGCCCGGGCAGGCGCATCTGGCCGCCCTGCGTGGCCTGGTGATGTCCGCAGAGGGGGTCCTGTTCGGCAACCGCGACGTCACCGAGGCCGAGTTTCAGACCCGTCTGGCCGAGGTTGGCCCCCTGATGCAAGGACCCGCGCGATGACCGACAGCGCCTCTCCTGCCGCTGGCAAGCCACGCTCGGACATGGTGATTTTCGCCGTGGTCATCGCGCTGGCCCTGGCTGCACTGGGATACCTTTTGTCGCAACGCCAGCAAGAGCTGCGCGCATCCCCCGTGGGCCTGAACGGCTTGCAGCTATGGCTGGCGGCGGACAATCTGGCGGTGCAAAGCTTTACCGGCGGCTGGGTCATCGATCCGGCTTCGGTTGGACTATTGGTAGTGCCGCTGACCGACACCGACCTGGACCGCCCGCTGACCCCGGCCCGCACCAAGGAAGAGCTGTTGGTGCAGCAAGACGAAAACGATCTGACCTGGGGACCATTGCTGGACAAGATCTATCGGGTGCCCGCATTGGTCGTGCTGCCGAAATGGCGCAGCGGCATGCGGCTAACCGGCATCGCGCACCCCACTCTCATGGTTGAAAAGGCGCGGCTGGAGGCGCTGCTGACGCGGCTTACGGGCGACCCGTCGGCCAAGATAAATCTGACCGATGAGGCGTTCTCGACGCTGCCCTACAACGCCGCCGACGGGACCGGGCTGACGGCAATGCTTTACGCCGGGCAGTTTCTTGACGCCGGCACCTGCACGCCGATCATCGGATCGGGCGCGCGCACGTTGCTTGCATCCTGCCCGCTGCGGGCGTCGGACGCATCGATCGTGATCCTGTCGGACCCCGACCTCTTGAACAACCATGGCCTGCGGTTGGGCGACAATGCCCTGATCGCGCGGGATTTCCTAGGCTCGGCGGCAGGCGATGGCCTGGTTCTGATCGACTATAGCGAGGACAACTGGTTCTCTGACATCCAGACCGGCATCGCGCGTGACCGGACCTGGGCCGACCTGTTGCGCTTTTTCGAACCGCCGTTTCGGGTGCTATGGCTTGGGGCGGGGCTGGTGCTGGCGCTGGCGCTTTGGCGGTCCTTGCGCCGGGCCGGGCCGGTGGCGGCAGAGCCAGGATCGGCTTTGGGAAAACTGCAGGCGATCCGGGCGCGCGCGCGGCTGATGCGGCTGACCGGGCAGGACGGGGCCCTGCTGGCCGATTACGCCGCTGCGCGCATCGCGGCCACCGCAGCCCGGCTGGTCGGCCCCGGTCATGCCCGCCAGATCGGCGAAGAGCGGGCTTTCCTGCGCCATGTCGCCCGCCGACGCGCCGACCTTGCCACCCGGCTAAAGGCGGTTCTGGCCGCCCTGCACGCCTTGCCGCTGCGGGTTCCCGTGGCCGCCGCCATCGGCCATGTCGAAGATCTTGAACAGATATTGGAGCGGATTGCCCATGACACTTGATACCTTGCGCAGTCGCGCCGATGCCCTGCGCGCCGAAATCGGCCGGACGGTTCTGGGCCAGGAAGACGCGGTGGACCTGCTACTGGTCGCCCTGTTTGCCCGTGGCCACGTCCTCTTGGAAGGCCCGCCCGGCACCGCCAAGACGCTGCTGGCCCGCAGCTTTGCCGCCTCACTGGACCTTGACTTTGGCCGGGTCCAGTTCACCCCGGACCTGATGCCGGGCGATATTCTGGGCACCTCGATCTTCAACTTTCAGACCAACGCTTTTGTGCTGACCAAAGGCCCGGTCTTTGCCCAGGTGCTTCTGGCCGACGAGATCAACCGCGCCCCGCCCAAGACGCAAGCGGCGCTGTTGCAGGCGATGAATGAACGGACCGTCAGCATCGACGGCACCGATTATCCCCTTGGCAGCGATTTCATCGTCATCGCCACGCAAAACCCGATTGAACAGCAGGGCACCTATCCCCTGCCCGAAGCCCAGCTTGACCGGTTCCTCTTCAAGATCGGGATCGAGTTTCCGCCAGAAGCGGTGGAAATGGCGATCCTGAAGCAGCACGCCGCCCAGCCGATCGAGGCGGGGCATGAGACGGCAGGTTTCGCCAAGGTGCTGGATGCCGCAGCCCTGGCTGAAAGCCGGGCCTTGATCGACAGCATCATCCTGAAAGACGATATCCTTGCCTATATCCTGCGGCTGGTGCGCGCGACGCGGACCAACCCCGAGATATCACACGGCGCCTCGACCCGCGCGGCGGATGCGGTGGCGCGGGCGGCACGGGCGCTGGCGGCCCTCAGCGGGCGGGATTTCGCGATCCCTGATGATGTGAAGCGGCTTTTTCTGCCCGCCCTTCGCCACCGGATCGTGCTTGGCCCCGCCGCCGAGATCGAGGGCCGCGATGCCCAAGCGGTCCTCGACAACATCCTGAACCAGATCGAGGCCCCGCGCTGATCCGTCCCGCGCCCAGACTGCTTTACGCAGCCGCCCTGGCGCTTGCCGCCTCGGTCCTGGCCGGCCTTTGGGGCGGGGCGGCGCGGGATTTTGCCGCAGCGCCCTGGCTGGTGCTGGCGGCCTTTGGCCTTGGCGATATCCTGATGTCCCTGCCCCTGTTACGGCGCAAGGCCCTGGCGCTTTCGGCCCCGGACGAGGCCTTTGTCGGCGACATCCTGACCCTAAGCCTTGGCGTGACCCCTGCCCCCCCGGGCCTGATCGCCCGCCTGGCCTGGCCCGAGGGGCTTTCCGGCCCGGCCGAGGTCCGCTTTGCCACAGATACCGTCCTGGTCCCGGTCCGGGCGGTCCGGCGCGGGGTCTGGGCCCTGGGCCGGATCTGGTTGGAATGGCCCTCACGCCTGGGGTTGTTCGAGTTTACCCCCCGCCTGCCCACAGGGACTGAGGTGCGGGTGGTGCCGAACATCCGCCCGGTCCAATCGGGGCAGATCACCACCACCGTCCTGTCCACCCTTTACGGCGTCAAGGAAAACCGCGCCATCGGTGAGGGGTCCGAGTTTCACCAACTGCGCGATTTCACGCGCGGGATGGATGTAAAGACGATCGACTGGAAACGCTCGGCCCGCCGTAGGTCGCTGGTGGCGCGGGAATTGCAGGCCGAACGCAATCACCATGTGATCCTGGCGCTCGATACCGGCTATCTGATGCGTCAGGACATTGGCGGACTGCCCAAGATCGACCATGCCACCACTGCGGCGCTGGCGATTGCCTGGGCGGCGGCGGTGGGGGGCGACCTTGTGGGCTATTTCGCCTATGACGTGCGACCGCTGACCTTTGTTGCCCCGCAGCCCGGCCGCCTCGCCTTTGCCCGGCTGCGCAGCTGGACCGCCAGCCTCGCCTATGTCGGACGTGAGACGAACCACACGCTGGCCTTGACCGAACTGGGTGCGCGCACCCCCAAGCGCAGCCTGATCATCATTTTCACCGATTTCATCGACACCACCTCGGCCGAGCTGATGATCGAGAACATCGGCCTGCTGGCCAAGCGCCATCTGATCGTGTTCGTGACGATCCGCGACCCCGAGCTGGAAGCCCTGGCCGATCACCCGGCCGAGGATCTGGACAGCGCCGCTACCCTGGTTGCCGCCAACCAGTGGGTGCAAGACCGCCGCCGCGTGTTGGAGCGTCTGGTGCGGCTGGGGGTCACCATCGTCGATGCGCGCCCCGGCACGGTGACGGCGCAGCTGGTATCGACCTATCTCGACATCAAGGCAAAGGACCTGATCTGATGGACCAAAGCTCTGGCAATGCAGGCCTTTTGCGGTCCACCCGGTTTCGCACCGAACGGGAGGCCGACTGGCGGCTCCTCGAAAAGCTGGTCGCCGAGGCGGAGCGCAAGGGCCTTCACCGGATGGAGTTTGCCGCCGCCCGCGACCTTGCTGCCTGCTACCGTCGCGCGACCACCTCGCTTGCGATTGCGCGGGAAATCTCGCTGGACCTCGCACTTCTGTCCTATCTGGAGGCGCTGACCGCGCGGGCCTATTTGTGTGTCTATGCCCCGCAGGAGCGGTTGGGCGGGCTGGTCGGGCGGTTCTTTGCCGCTTCGGCCCCGCAGGCGCTGCGGCGGTCCTGGGTCTTTATCGTCATCGGGTTTTTGTGCATGGGGCTGGGGGCGCTGACCGGCTATCTGCTGTATTTCGACAACCCGGCCTGGTATTTCGTGTTCCTGCCGCCCGAGCTTGCCGGTGGCCGCACGCCCGAGGCGACAACCGGGTTCCTGCGATCGGTGATCTATGGCAGCAGCCCGGACCAGACCGGTCTGGGCGCCTTTGCGACCTATCTTTTTTCGCACAACACCCGGATCGCGATTTTCGTGTTCGGGCTGGGGGTGTTTCTATGCGCCCCCGCGATCATCCTGACCTTTTACAATGGCCTTGGGCTTGGGGCGATGATGGCGCTACATGTCGACCGGGGGCTGGGCTGGGACATGGGAGGGTGGCTTTCGATCCATGGCGTGACCGAGCTTTCGGCGATCTGCATTGCCTGCGGTGGCGGGGTGCAACTGGGTGCGGCGATCCTGTTTCCAGGCGCGCTGTCGCGGCGTGAGGCCCTGCAGCGCGCCGGGCGCGACGCGGTGAAGCTGGCGCTGGTGGCGGCGGTGATGCTTTTGGTCGCGGCGATCCTGGAAGGGTTCTTTCGCCAGATGGTGCAGGACATAACCACCCGCTACACCATCGGCTGGGGGGTGGGGGCGCTGTGGCTGGCTTGGGCGCTTCTGGCCGGGCACGCGCCGAAAGGAACGCGCGCATGACTTGGTTTCGCCGCCGCAAGGAGCGCCCGTCGCCCGACACGCTGATGTCGCCCGAAGGGGTGCCGCTGACCCTGCGGGTGGCGGGCATCGGGGTGCGGCTTTCAGCGCAAATCGTCGATGTCGCGATCACCTTTACCGCTGTCGTCTGCGTGATGATCCTGTTGGGCCTTCTGAACCTGACCACCCCGCAAACCCTGTTGGCGATTGGCGCCATGGCGTTCTTTGTGATCCGCATCCCCTATTACATCGCGACCGAACTGATCTGGAACGGCCAGACCTTGGGCAAACGGCTGCTGAAGATCAAGGTCATCGGGCATGACGGTCGGTCCTTGACCACCCATGCCGTGGTCTTGCGCAACCTGATGAAAGAGGCAGAGGTGTTCCTGCCCGGCACGCTGGTGTTCACCCTAGATGCCCAGACGCCGGTCCTGTCGCTCATGTCCTTTGGCTGGATCGCCATGGCCTTTATGATCCCGCTGTTCAGCCCGCACCGTCAGCGCTTGGGCGATCTTCTGGCGGGGACGCATGTCATTCATCTGCCGGTGCCGGTCCTGTTGCGCGATCTGGTGCGCGAAGCTCCGGCCCCCGGGTCGGTTGGGGGCGGGACCACGCCGGGCAAGTTCATGTTCCTTGCCCACCAGTTGGACCATTACGGCGCGTTCGAATTGCAAACGCTGGAGGGGCTGTTGCGCGTCGACGACCGCCGGATGGCCTCGGCCACCCATGCCCACCATGCCAAGACCATGGCCGAAATCATCGAAAAGATCCGCCGCAAGATCGGCTACGCCGAGCCGGTGCCACCCGGCGACCGGCAGGCGTTTCTTCGGGCCTTCTACGCCGCACAGCGCGCACATCTGGAACAACGCCAGCTGTTCGGCGACCGGCGCGCCGACAAGCACCACTCGGCCGGTGCCCGCAAGACATAGTGCGGCCGGGATCTGCCGTGGCTTGAAACGGTGCCGACTTTCGGCTTTTCTGCGCAAGGGGCCGCCCCCTGGGCCCCTGGAAATTTCCGGAAAGGACGACCATGACCTATGCCCCCGACGCCCCGCAGACCCCGGCCCTTGGGGTCAGCGCCATCGTCAGCGAAAGCCTGTCGCTGCTGTTGCGCAATTTCGTGGCGGTGATGCTGCTGGCCACCATTCCGACCCTGGTCGCGCTGACGGTATCGGGCAGCCTGAGCGGCTGGGAGGTCGCCCTAGGGATCTCTCCGCCGATCTTCACCGGCTGGGCCGACCTGATCCCGTTCGGCGTCACGATCATGGTGCAGCTTGTGGCCTACGGCGTCAGCGTCGCCCTGCTGGTGCAACTGGCCTATGACGCCAAGTTGACGCGCCCGGTCCAGATCGGCCGCTATGTTCCGGCGGCGCTGGCCGTTGCCTTGCCGATTGCGATCCTGGGGCTGGTGTCGGGGGTGCTGATGGTCCTCGGGCTCATCGCGCTGATCGTGCCGGGCCTTTGGGTCTATGCCGTGTTTTCCGTCATGCCCGCCGCGGTGGCGATCGAGCGGTTGGGTTTTTCGGGCCTGGGCCGCAGCGCCCGGCTGACCAAGGGCTACCGCTGGCCGATCATCGGGGCCACGATTCTGATCGGAATCATGAACGGCGTGGTCAGCGCGGTGGCCGTGTTTGTCGTCGGTCTGGTGGCAGGGGCGCTGGGGACCAGTGGCGCGGCGCTGGTCCTCCTTGCGCTGATCCTCGCCGCCCTGTCCGGCGTCGGCTACGGGCTAAGTGCGATCAGCACCGCGCTGATCTACGCCCGCCTGCGCGAGATCAAGGAAGGTGTCAGCGTCCGGGACATTGCGGCGGTGTTTGACTGACGCATGGCCGGTTGGCAAAATCGGTCGCCGTGCTGGTGGCAAACCATCTGCGTGCCCATGGCAAACCATACCCCTGGGACAGCCGCGATATCTGGCGTTGCGCAGGAAAGACCGCTATGATTTTGCCTTGCAATCTGGTCCGATACCGGGGGGCCAACAGTCAGACTGGACGCTGGTACATGGAAAACCACCCCTTGCCCGTCGGTCGGGGCTGTCAACTCCCGGGGGCCACAGCATGAGCGCGTCCCATCCCGGCCGCGCCGAATTGCGAGAGGCCCGGCGCGCGTCTGGCAGGCTTGTGCTGACCGCAGTCCTGTTCAGCATCTTTGTCAACCTGCTGATGCTGACCGGCCCGCTTTACATGCTGCAGGTCTACGACCGGGTGCTGGGCAGCGGGTCGCAAGCGACGCTGGTGGCGCTGTCGGGGCTGATGGTTGCGCTGTTTCTGGCGATGGGCGCGCTGGAATACGCCCGCCGCAAGGTCATGGACATCGTGGGCGCGCGGTTTCAGGCGCGGCTTGACCGACGGGTCTTTGCCGCCGCGATGCGCCGCTCGGCCATGGTGCCGAACGACCCTGCCGCCCACTCTGCGCAACGTGACCTAGAGGCGATCCGGACCTTCATCGCCTCGCCCGTCCTGCTGGCGCTGATGGATCTGCCCTGGACCCCCATGTTCATTGCGGCGATCTTTGTCTTTCATCCGCTGCTGGGCTGGCTGGCGGTCGCCGGCGGCGCGTCCTTGATCGCGATGACAGTCCTGAACCAGATCCTGTCCCGGCAACCGCAGCGCGAAGCAGGCCAGGCCACGGGCCAGTCGGAACGTCTGGCGGACCAGTTGAAGCTGGAGGCCGAGGCGCTGCAGGCGCTTGGCATGTCGAACGCGGGCTTTGACCGCTGGCAACTGGCCCGCCACGACGCGCTGCGCAAGGGGATTGCGGCGCTGAGTATCACCGGCGGTTTTGGCGCGATGATCAAGGTGTTCCGGCTATTCTTGCAGTCGGCGATGCTTGGGTTCGGTGCCTATCTTGTGCTCCAAGGCAAGTTGACCGCCGGGGTGATGATCGTGGCCTCGACCCTGCTTGGGCGCGGCCTGGCACCGATCGAGATGGCGGTGGGCCAGTGGCCCTTGGCCCAGCGCGCGATGGACGCCTGGCTGCGGTTGGGCGAGCTTTTGTCGAACATCCCGCAGCCCGTCGCGCGCACCATGCTGCCCCGCCCCCGCGCCCTCTTGGACGTCGAAACCCTAAGCGTCGGCCCCCCCGGCGACACGGTCGCCACGTTGCGCATGCTTAGCTTTAGGCTGGAACCCGGCCAGGCGCTTGGGGTCATCGGTGCCTCTGGGTCGGGCAAGTCCACGCTGGCACGGGCGCTGACCGGCGTCTGGCGCCCGCTTGGCGGGACGATCCGGCTCGACGGGGCCAGCCTGGACCAGTACGACCCCGACCACCTTGGCCGGCTGCTTGGCTATCTGCCGCAGCGCCTGACACTGTTTGACGGCACCATCGCCGACAACATCGCCCGCCTGGACCCCCAGCCTGACAGCGAGCGGGTGGTCGCGGCCGCCAGGAAGGCGGATGCGCATGACATGATCGTGCGGCTGCCGCAGGGCTATGACACCCGGATAACCGCTGCGGGCGGTCGCTTGTCCGGGGGCCAGATGCAAAGGATCGGGCTCGCACGCGCCCTTTACGGCGATCCGGTGCTGCTGATCCTGGACGAGCCGAATTCCAACCTTGATATGGAAGGATCGGCAGCCCTTAACGCCGCGATCCGGACGCTGAAGGCCGAGGGCAAATCGGTTCTGATCATGGCGCATCGGCCCGCGGCGATTCAGGAATGCGATCTGCTTTTGGTGCTTGAAGGTGGGGTGCGCAAAGGCTTTGGCCCCCGCGATCAGATCCTGCGCGACCTGGTCAAGAACCATTCCGACCTCACGAAACCCCCAGCTCCGGGCCAGGTGACATGACCGAAGACGCCGAAAACTGGCCGGCCCGGCAGCCCTTTCTCTGGGGCTATGTTACCCTTTTTCTGCTGGTTGGCGGGTTGGGGGGCTGGTCGGTGCTGACGACGCTTTCGGGGGCCATCGTCGCGCCTGGTCAGGTCGAGGTGTCGCAAAGCCGCCAGATCGTGCAGCACCCCGATGGCGGCGTGGTGGCGGTAATCCTGGTCGTCGAGGGCGCTGCGGTGGTGGCGGGCGACATACTTTTGCGGCTTGATGGGCGCCAGATCCGGTCCGAGTTTGCCATCGTGGAAAACCAGCTGCATGAGGTTCGGGCGCGGCGGGCACGGCTTGAGGCCGAGCGCGACGCAGCAGACGCAGTGGTGTTTCCCGCAGACCTTGCTGGTGCGGCCAGCTCGCAGCCGGACCTTGCCGAGCTTCTGGACGGGCAGGCCCGGCTTTTTGCCGCGCACCGCGAAACGCTGGCCCAGTCCGTCGATCAGCGCCGCGAACGCATTGCGCAGATCAACAACCAGATCGCCGGGATCCTGGCGCAGGAAACTGCCGTGCGGGCCCAGATCGCCCTGATCAAGACCGAACTTGCCACCCAGCGCGAGCTTCTGGCCCAGCAGTTGGTTCAGGCCACCAAGGTCTCGGCGATCGAACAGGATCTGGCGCAGATCGAAGGGCGGGCCGGCGAATTGACCGCCGAACTGGCCGAAGCCCGGGGCCGGATCGCCGAGATCGAGATCGAGATTTCGGGGCTGGCCAGTCAGCAACGCGAAGCCGCCGAGACCGAGCTGCGCGACATAGTCGCGCGCGAGGCCGAGCTTGCAGAGCAACGGCGCGCCCTGGCCGACCGGATCGACCAGCTGGACATTCGCGCCCCTGTCGCAGGCCTGGTGCTTGGTCTTGCTGTCACCACACCGCAATCCGTCATCCGCCCGGCTGACCCTCTGCTTTACATCGTGCCGCAGGACCGCCCGCTGCTGGTGGCCGCCCGCGTGCCCGTCACCCATGTTGACGAGGTTCGCCCCGGACAAGAGGTGCGTCTGGTGTTTTCATCTTTGCCGGCGCGCACCACGCCAGAGATCGTTGGCACCGTGACGCTGGTTTCTGCCGACGCCCTGATCGACGACCGCACCGGTGCTGCCTATTACCGTGCCGAAATCACCATTGATGTAGATGCCTTGAATGCGCTTGGCGAGGTCAGCATCGTACCCGGCATGCCCGTGGACGCCTTCCTTCGAACCGCCGACCAGACCCCGCTTGCCTATCTTTTGAAGCCGTTTACCGACTATTTCCGGACGGCGCTTCGGGAAAGCTAGGCGGGGCACGGCCTTGTCTGGGGCCCGGACCTGCCAAGACCAAATCTGGAAACACGGCCCGCCCTGCGGGGCCACGGTCTGCCGTCGCTTTGGGGCAAGAGCCGGTGCTTGCCAAACCTAGGGCCGGGCATGGCCTGTCAGGGCAAACCTTTTCTTCACCGCTGGATCATCCGCCGCCTGTCTGAACCGTGGGGAGTTGCATTTGATATGATATAGCACTATATAGTTTTATATCGCATCATTTGATGGAGCCAGTCATGACCCTTTCACGTCGCAGAACCCTTGCTCTTATCGGTGGCGGCTTGATCTTCGCCGCGACCGCCGGCTTAAGTACCGTTGCAACACGCCAGCCCCGGACTGCGCTCTTGCCCTGGGCGGCGGCCGGGTCTGGGGAAGATCCGCGGGTCCGCGCGCTCAGCTACGCGCTTCTTGCGCCCAACCCGCACAACCGCCAACCCTGGCTGGTTGACCTGCGCACGCCGGGCGAGGTGACGCTGTTCGTTGATACGGCAAAGCTTTTGCCGCAGACCGACCCGTTCAGCCGCAAGATTACCATCGGCCTTGGCTGCTTTCTGGAACTGATGCAGATGGCGGCCTGCCAGGATGGGCAGCGCGTGACCATAACCCCCTTTCCAGAAGGCTTCGATGATCGGGCGCTGGATGCCCGCCCCGTTGCCCGCGCCATCTTTGCTGCCGATCCGGCGGTGACACCCGACCCTTTGTTCGCCCATGTTCTTGATCGTCGCTCGAACAAGGAGCCCTATGATCTTGCCCGCCCTCTGCCCGCCGACACGCTGGATCGGCTGGCTGTCGCGCGGCATGGCCGGTTTGGCGGCACCCTCGATGCGACCGAGGTCGCCAGCTGGCGCGCCTTCACGCATGAGGCCCTCAGGGTCGAGATCGAGACCCCGCACACCTACAAGGAATCTGTCGATCTGTTTCGCATCGGCCGGGACGAGGTGGACGCCAACCCGGACGGGATCGACTTTACCGGACCGCTTTTTGAAACCCTTGGCACCTTTGGCCTTTTGACCCGCGAAACCGTGCTGGACACCAGCTCACTGGCCTACCAGGCGGGGCTGGACGCGGTTTACGCCAATACCGATACGGCGATGGGCCATGTCTGGCTGGTCACGCCAGGAAACGCGCGTCCCGACCAGATCGCCGCCGGTGCCGACTGGCTGCGGGTCAACCTCACCGCGACTGCGATGGGGCTGGGGTTCCAGCCGCTTAGCCAAGCTTTGCAGGAATATCCCGAGATGGCCGCGCTTTATGCCGACCTGCACACGAAACTTGCACCCGACGGCGGGACGGTCCAGATGTTGGCGCGGATCGGCTATGGACCCCAGGTTGCGCCAAGCCCCCGCTGGCCGTTGGAGGCAAAGATCGTGAATGCCTGACCCTAACCCAAAGGACATCTTCAGCGCCTTCTTTCTGGAGGTGGGCATCCTGGCCCAACTGAGCCGCGCCATGTTCGAGGCGCGGCTTCCCCCCGGGTTTTCCTTGCCGCAGTTCACGGTCCTCAACCATCTGGTCCGGGTCAAGGACGGACGCACGCCGCTGGATCTGGCACGGGCGTTTCAGGTGCCGAAAACCTCGATGACGCACAGCCTTGCGGTGCTGGAACGGCACGGGCTGGTCGAAATGCGCCCAAATGCGCGGGATGGCCGGTCAAAACGGGTATTTCTGACCGATGCGGGACGCAACTTTCGCGCGGCGGCGCTAGAGGCCCTGGGGCCGGACTTTGCCGAACTTGCCCGTCGCTTTGCCGTCGATCGGCTGGGCGTAGCCTTGCCGGTCCTGACCGACCTGCGACAGACCATGGACCGGATGCGTGACCCGGACGGCGACTGATCGGGTGCCCCAAGAATTCTCGCCGAAAACTCTTGGGTTTTGCGCGCTGTCACGCGGAATGCGCCCCTTTGGCCAGCGCTGCGACCTTGGCCAGAACCTCGGCCACCGGCATGCCCGCGCCGATGTCCTTGACAATTGCCGATCCCACGACGCAGCCATCCGCGACGCTGGCAATTGCCCGCGCGGCCTCGGGCGTGTTGATCCCGAACCCCACAATCACCGGCAGGTCCGTGGACCGCTTGATCCGCGCCACTTCCGGGGCCACGTCGGTCGCAACCGCCGCTGCCGCCCCGGTGATCCCGGTGACCGAGACATAATAGACAAAGCCGCTGGTGTTCTGCAGCACCTTCGGCAGGCGCTTGGCATCGGTCGTGGGCGTGGCCAGGCGGATGAAGTTCAACCCTGCCGCCTGGGCGGGCAGGCAAAGCTCGTCATCCTCCTCGGGCGGCAGATCGACGATGATGAGCCCGTCGATACCGGCCTTTGTCGCGTCGGTCAGAAAGCGGTTTACGCCGCGCGAATAGACCGGGTTGTAATATCCCATCAGGACAATGGGCGTCTGGCTGTCTTTGGCACGAAAAGCGCGGACCATGGCAAGGACCTTGTCCAGCGTCATGCCGCCTTCGAGCGCCCGCTGCCCTGCGGCCTGAATGATCGGGCCATCTGCCATCGGATCGGTAAATGGCATCCCAAGCTCGATGATGTCCACCCCGGCGCCCGGCAGACCCTGCATCAGGGCCAGGCTCGTCGCCTCGTCCGGATCGCCCGCCATGACATAGGCGACAAAGGCCTTTTTCCCCTCGGCCTTGAGCCGCGCAAAGGTGGTATCGATCCGTGTCATGCCAGGCCCCTTGATGAATGGGCCCATTTGCCATGGGCTTTGGGGGGAAATCAATGGGGGCGGCTTGATCCCCGGCCCCGGCCCCCGTATCAAGCCAGCCATCGCCAATGGAGGGTCGCATGGGTTTCAAGATGGGCATCGTCGGGCTGCCGAATGTGGGCAAGTCCACCCTCTTCAACGCGCTGACCCGCACGGCGGCGGCGCAGGCGGCGAACTTTCCCTTTTGCACCATCGAACCCAATGTGGGCGAGGTTGCGGTGCCCGACGCGCGGCTGGACCGATTGGCCGCGATTGCCGGGTCAAAGCAGATCATCCCGACCCGGATGACCTTTGTCGACATCGCAGGCCTGGTGCGCGGCGCGTCCAAGGGAGAGGGGCTGGGCAACCAGTTCCTGGCCAATATCCGGGAATGCGACGCCATCGCCCATGTGCTGCGCTGCTTTGAAGATGGCGACATCACCCATGTCGAAGGCCGGATCGACCCCGTGGCGGATGCCGAGACGATCGAGACCGAACTGATGCTCGCCGACCTCGACTCGGTCGAACGTCGGTTGACCTCGCTGGCCAAAAAGCTGCGCGGCGGCGATCAGGATGTGCAGGACCAGGACCGTCTCCTCCGCGCGGCGCAAGGAGCGCTGGCCGAGGGCAAGCCCGCCCGAACGATCAAGGTCGCGGCGGATGACCAAAAGCAGTGGCGCATGCTGCAGCTTCTCACCGCCAAGCCCGTGCTGTTCGTCTGCAACGTCGAAGAGGCCAAAGCCGCCAGCGGCAACAGCCAATCCGACCGGGTGGCCGCGATGGCGGCGGCACAAGGGGCGGCCTCGGTGGTGATCTCGGCCCGGATCGAGGAAGAGATCAGCCAACTCGCCGAGGATGAGGCCGCGATGTTCCTGGAAGAAATGGGGCTGGAGGAGGCGGGTCTGGACCGCCTGATCAAGGCCGGCTACGCCCTTCTGGGTCTGCAGACCTATTTCACCGTCGGCCCCAAGGAGGCCCGCGCCTGGACGATCCCAGCTGGCACCCTTGCCCCGCAAGCCGCAGGCGTGATCCATGGCGATTTCGAGAAGGGCTTCATCCGGTCGGAAACCATCGCCTACGACGACTACATCGCCGGGAAGGGTGAGGCCGGGGCCAAGGAAGCAGGCAAGTTCCGGGTCGAGGGCAAGACCTATGAGGTGAAAGACGGCGATGTCCTGCATTTCCTGTTCTCGGGCTGACCCCGGCATGGATCATAGCCAACCGCCGGGACAAAAGCGCTTCCCTCCCCCCGCGTGGGGGAGGGTCAGGGTGGGGGGGCGGTTGGGAGGATAAGAGGAGTCGGGGTGGACCCCGACCTACGCGCGTTTGGCCCACCCCCGCCTTCGTTACCTCGAACCAGTCCGGCTGCAGGAACAGGCTCAGCTCCGGGTCGTAGGTGCGGGCGTTGAGGTACTGGAGGCCCGCGTCGGCGTCGTACCTCTCCCCGATCCAGCCTTTGGTCTCCGGCGCCGCATTCCCCGGCAGCACCCATTCCGACTGCTTGGCCAGAAGGGTTTGTAGACCGCCGACTCAACCTTCACCCCCGCCGCATCGGTGATCGCGCGGACCGAACTCAGCCCGTCGCGGTGCAGGGTGGTGGCCACGGCGGGCGTGGTTTCGTTCAGGAGTTTGACGACAGGATGCGGGTAGGTCAGCACCTGCTCCAACCCCGCGACCAGCCAGTTCCGCACCTCCTCCGCGCCGAAGTAGACTGTGGCGTTGGCGTTGGCGGGAAGGGCGGTGGTCTTACCCGGAGGTCAAGGACGCCAGAGAATGGTCCAGAATTTGGTCAAACTCTGCAACCTGCTCACTCGTCGCCCCAAGTTTGGCCAAGGCAGGGCCGCATTCCCTAAGGCCATTCACAAAGACTGCAACACGTTCGGACTGCGTGCCCGTAAGGAAGATCTGGATGTCCAACTGTGGACAACAGTTGAAGATCCGGTTCTTGCGTTCCAGCCGGGACCGTGCCGGAAAACGTTCAAGATTCTCTGCTTTCATGATGATAGGGATGTAACGGACCCTTACGTCCAACTCTGATAAGGTACTTTTTGCAACGGCATCCTCCAGCGAGATCCTTACAGCCTCCCGAACTTCGTGCATTTGAAACAGCGCAGTCTTGTCGACCTCACTTGAGAAAACGAATTCCATCTGTCACCCACTTTCTGACCCTGCAGGTTAGTACCGAAATGTATACTTCGGAAAGGTGCCATGCGCTGCGACATATCCCAAGTTAGCCGCAACTTCGGCTATCCGGGCGCTCAGTCGATTGTCGAAGGTTTCAACCGAAACATAGTCAACTCCCATCCGGGTTAGTTCAGCCTGCGAATACCGCCCGGTTGGTCCTCCCCCCGGTGCTGACGTGATGCCAATCTTGTCGATGATTGACGGATTTGACGTTCTAACAAGATTGTAAAGCTCAGTTGGTTTCGGGCTCATCAGGTTGTTACCATGGATGCCTGCGCCGGTGGAAGCCATACCCAGCAGCCGCTCCAAGAGTTTGGCTCCGTCTTCAGGATTGGGTGAAGCGAGGACCCGTGTTCCTTCGTCACTGGTTCCCTGTACTCCGTCGATCCCACCTTGGATCCCACCGGCGACGACCTCTGACATGTCTGTGATCCCGCCCAGGAGACCACCAAAGAAACCGCCAGAGAGGAAACCGCTGCCTGCGCCTGCCGGTCCAGTAACAACGCTCCCGGCACAAGCTGAAGCAGCACACCCAGCTCCAACCCCGACAACTCCGCCGTAAACCGCACCTCCGGCGGCCCCAATAGCCGCGTACTTCGCGATCTTGTCGAGATCCGCATTTTTTGCGGCTCCGCGAGCAAACCCTGAAAAGAAATCTCGGAGACCGCCAAGGAATCCCCTCTTTTCCTTTTCTACTGCCTGGTTCCCATTCGGATCCCTCTTATTCACCGGATCGTTGAACGAATAGCTGAACCGGTTGGTCCCAACTCCGGCCTTCGTCACCTCGAACCAGTCCGGCTGCAGGAACAGGCTCAGCTCCGGGTCGTAGGTGCGGGCGTTCAGGTATTGGAGGCCTGCGTCGGCATCAAAGCGTTCACCGATCCAGCCTTTGGTTTCGGGGGCGGCGTTCCCCGGCAGCACCCATTCCGATTGCTCACCGAAGGGTTTGTAGACCGCAGACTCACCCTTCACCCCCGCCGCATCGGTGATCGCGCGGACCGAACTCAGCCCGTCGCGGTGGAGGTAGGTGGCGACGGCGGGCGTGGTGCCGTTCAGGAGTTTGACTGCCGGATGCGGGTAGGTCAGCACCTGCTCCAGCCCCGCAACCAGCCAGTTCCGAACCTCCACCGCGCCGAAATAGACCGTGGCGTTGGCGTTGGCGGGGAGCGCGGTGCAGTCCTGCGTCGGGGGCAGGCCTTCGACCTTCTTCAGCCGCTTGCCGTCGACGCGTTAGATTGGAGTCGAGATTTTTGGCTCAAAGTGATGGGTTGGCATCCATCGTAAAGCCCGTTACGGCTTAACTTCGTCGAAATTCAAGGGAATTGGCTTGATCGATCGCGCATACCAAACATCCGACTTATCTTCAATACTTGCAATAAAGTGCAGATTGCTCTTCAACCATCTCGCCGACAAAGTATAATCACCCGTTTCTGCGTTTGAATCAGCAGGAAGGGGAAATGGCCCATGCCCCCAACATTGCCCTTCTAGAGAAATAAACATGATTTGCCTATGGAAGGGAAGCATAACTCCCAGAGCATACTGATAGTGTCCAGTAGGCCCACTATCGTTTGTTTTGAATTTAAGCGTTATGCCGCAGAAGAATTTTTCTTCCTCTGATGTTGATAGTCGAATCCAGCCAGAGTTCTCGTTATTCATGCTAGCCATCACTACTTGATCCTCATATCGTATCCTGGTTTAGGATCCTTGGTATTTTTTCCTTCAATATTGTATTGACCATGATGCTTCCCTTCTTGATCGTGATACTCATACTGTCCGTGTGCCTTATCAATTACTGCATAGCCGAAATCTGTCTTGTACGTTTTCTTACCAGAGCGTTTTGTCTTTTCAGGATCATACGTCCAACCACGCAATTCCGCTATCTTGCTTAACTCATCCGTAGTAAAGGCATCACGTTCTGGTTGCGATTTCCCTTTGTATCGGTCCCGGTCGAACTCCTCTTGCGAGCCATACACATCGGGCGATCTGAAATTTCCATCCTTGTCAACGATTACCTGGCCGTCTGGGGAAATTATCTGTCCCTTACCATCAACATACCAGCCCCGATCTATCATGTCCCCTGTGAGGACTTTACCCAGTTTAGGTTTTTCAGGTAGGGTAGAGACGGCTAGCATTGTAGGCTCAAGAGCAAAGGCAACGGCAAGACCGATAGTTCGAGCTAGTGCCTTAACCCCCGTTTCTACGACGACGACCGCTCCTTTCTCCAGAGTGCTAGCAAGCTCTTCGTTGAAATAGTTCCCCCCCGGATCCATCTTATTCACCGGATCGTTGAACGAATAGCTGAACCTATTCGTCCCAACCCCCGCCTTGGTCACCTTGAACCAGTCCGGCTGCAGGAACAGGATCAGCTCCGGGTCGTAGTAGCGGGCGTTCAGGTATTGGAGGCCCGCGTCGGCGTCGTACCTCTCACCGATCCAGCCTTTGGTCTCGGGTGCCGCGTTCCCCGGCAGCACCCATTCCGACTGCTCGCCGAAGGGTTTGTAGACCGCAGACTCAACCTTCACCCCCGCCGCATCGGTGATCGCGCGGACCGAACTCAGCCCGTCGCGGTGGAGGGAGCGACTTAGCCGCAGCAACCTGTCCTTTCCCTCTTGCCCCCTAGCGCCGCCATGGCTAAATGGAAACCGACGGAAGCGTGGCTGAGAGGCCGAAAGCACTCGGTTGCTAACTGAGCGTAGGGGGAACCCTACCGTGGGTTCGAATCCCACCGCTTCCGCCACCTACCCTCGCTAAAGCGTTCTCCCGATCTGGCTGCGGCCGGATTTTTCCGTTGTTTTCGAGGGTTATGCGCGCAGCCCTTTCCACCGGTCACGCCATGCTGCGACCCCAAAGCGTTCTCTCGGGGCCAGTATTCTCCGAGGCTCTGCACTGCGGGCCATATGGTGTAGAGCCGTAAGAACCTGTTAT